>Ga0351897_1024_pt1 | contig 39216 bp, 36 predicted proteins | sample BONcelHT113001C4_FD_206876 | JGI IMG/M metagenome (GOLD analysis project Ga0351897, IMG submission 206876) | Enriched cells from coal bed in the Powder River Basin, Montana, United States - BONCAT cells T11 rep1 HSBNCT.T11.300.1.C4 ... | reverse complement strand
AGTGCTGGTGCTCGTCCAAGGGTAATTATGTATTCAAAACAACGACTAAACTGGAATTGATTGAATAATAACATCCAAGAGTTAAGCCTATAAATTTACCTTTAAAATTATAATTCAAGCGTGAAATTATGATAATGGAATATATTAATGAAGCACTTGCTCAAGCTCGCTATGAAATAATTGAGGATGAAAAACCGTATTACGGGGAAGTTTCGGATCTTCCCGGAGTATATGCAACAGGGAAAACGCTGGATGAATGCAGAAAAAACCTCGCAGAAGTCATAGATGGGTGGCTCATCATTCATCTACGGAGAGGGATGCAAATTCCACCAATCAATGGAATTATTATTGAAGAGATAATCCCCGTAGAGGTTCATGCCAGGGCATAGAATCGGCCCGATATCCTGGGACGATTTATGCAAAAATCTCTTACAATTAGGATTTGAAGGGCCATTTCAGGGAGGAAAACACCCATACATGATCAAAGGTGATCTTGTCCTTACTATCCCTAACCCATAAAAGAGAGAGATCGGAGTGGACCTTCTCAAAAGGATTCTCAAACAAGCCGCTATCTCTCGTGAAGAATGGGAACGCATATAATGAGTCGAACAAAATTTTCTCTTCGGAAATAATATGTCGCTTAAACCGTGGTACAAGATAATTGATCCCCGAGAAGATCTCAAAGAGGGGAGACCTCTTGATGCCTCGGAGTTTGCTGTTCACCTGGATAAAGTGAGAACTGGGGATGCTCCCAATGACTACACAGATCCTCACCGATTCTTTGAACGAACGTATCTCACAAGCACCCTGACTAAATTTGCCGGGGAAGTTGTTCGGAGGTTATCAGGCGAAATAACACAGACAAATGCAGTCTTTAATCTCTCTACTCAATTTGGTGGAGGGAAGACCCATGCATTAACTCTCCTCTATCATCTTGCTCAACATGGGGAGAAATCTCATGGATGGCCGGGAGTCCTCACTATTACAAATGAAGCAGGAATTACAACGATTCCCCGAGCAAATACAGCAACTTTTGTCGGAACTGAATTTGATTCTATACGAGGGAGAAGTGATGGACCGGATTCTCCTGTTCGGAAAACACCTTGGGGAGAGATTGCCTGGCAACTTGGCGGAAGAAAATCTTATGCGATAGTTGCCCAGCATGATCATCAGATGATAGCACCGGGGGGAGATGTTATCAGAGCGTTTCTTCCAACCGATACCCCCTGTTTGATTCTTCTTGACGAGTTGATGAACTATATGAGCAGGAGTCGAAAGACGGGGCTCTCTGATCAACTCTATGACTTTATTCAAAACCTATCTCAGGTAGCTGCAAGTGAAAGAGGAATTGTCCTTGCAGTCTCCGTTCCTGCATCAGAACTTGAGATGACTTCTCAGGATGCGGCAGATTTTGAACGGATAAAGAAACTCCTAGACCGCGTAGGAAAAGCCTACATCATGTCATCAGACACGGAGACCTCCGAAATCATCCGGCGGCGGTTGTTTGATTGGAAAGGCGTTCCACCTGAAGCGAAACCAGTAATATCGGATTTTGCCGATTGGGCCCGAGAGAATAAAGACAGTCTCCCATCCTGGTTCCCGGTAGATCATGCATATGAAGCATTTGAGGCTACATACCCTTTTCATCCGATGGTCCTTTCAGTCTTCGATAGAAAATGGCGTAGTCTTCCAAGATTTCAACAGACCAGAGGGGTACTCAGACTTCTTGCTCTCTGGGTTTCGGCTTCATTCCAGGGATATAAAGGAGGAGCACAAGATCCTCTGATAATGCTTGGATCAGCTCCATTTGAAAATCCACTCTTTAGAGCAGCAGTCTTGGAGCAAGCAGGAGAAGAACGGTTTGAAGGGGTGATTACAACAGATATCTCCGGGAAGGCCGACTCCCACGCAATCAGATTAGATCAGGAATCACGAGATGAGATTCGTAAGAAAAAACTTCATCAAAAAATAGCGACCAGTATTTTCTTTGAATCTAATGGAGGCACTGAGTCTCATCCAGAAGCTTCACTCCCAGAAATTCGACTATCATGTGGGACTCCGGATATTGAGATCACAAATGTAGATGCATGCCTTGAAGCATTGTCTCCTCCAAATGGTGTTTGTTTTTTTCTCAATGCAGAGAATAACCGATATTGGTTTGGTTTAAAATCTAATCCGATAAAAATTCATGCGGAAAAGAAGCCATTTGTTTCTTCACAGAACGTTGAAAAATGCGTCCAGGATTTTGTGCAATCAGCATTTAAGGAAGGAAAAGGTGGAATAGAGCGGATTTTTTATCCTGAACGGAGTGTGCAAATTCCGGATCATCCTACGCTCCATCTCATTGTAACCTCTCCTTCTATGTCACTATCTTCAACTGAAACAAAAAAACTGATTTTTGAGATGATGAAAGAATGTGGCACTTCAGGAAGAACATTCAAGTCTTCACTTATTTTTGCTATTTCTGATGATTCAACACGTCTTACAGATATTGCTCGAAGTTACCTGGCATGGCAGGAGATTCATGAAGAAAGGGAGAGACTCAATCTTGATGACTCGCAAAAAAAACAGGTCGTTGAATACATCGCTTCTACAAAGACTGATCTTAAAGAACAGGTCTGGAGGAGTTACAATAAACTGGGACTCTATAGTCAGACTAACGATGTAGATATCATCGATATGGGTCTTATCAACTCCAGTTCATCTGAGACAATCACTTCATTCATACTTGGGAAACTTCGAGATCTTAGTCTCTTGTCCTATACTATTGCACCAAAATTCATTGTCCGTCACTGGCCCCCTGCATTTAAGGATCGAGAATGGAGTAGTAAAGCGGTCAAGGATGCTTTTTATTCATCTCCACAGCTCCCAAGGATAATAGGGCCAGAAATTATCAAAGACACAATTTCTGCAGGAGTATCTAATGGCGATTTTGCCTATGTTGGTCTGAATGTTAATGGAAAATACGATCTATTCTATTTTAAGGAACCGATAAGCAGCCTCCAGGTGGAATTAAGTGACGAGACGTTCTTAATATCGGCTTATAATGCTCAAAAATACCTGGATAATCTCTCTCGGAAAGTGACATCAATTCGAATTTCTAACAACAATATCACCCTGACTAAAGGGCAAAAACATACGTTCACCTATCAGGTTCTGGATGAAAATGGGGACCCGATAGAGGGGAAGTCAGCATTCTGGGAGGTAGCCGAGGGTGGAACAGTCACATCAAATGGGGAATTTACTGCCGGTGAGAATATCGGAGGTTATCATTTAAAAGTAAGCTGTGAAGACGTTAGGTCTGAAGCTGCTATCCAGATCATTCCCGGTGATACTCCGCCCCCACCACCTCTTCCACCCCCAACGCAGACAACTATGCAATGGGAAGGAGAAATTCCTCATCTAAAATGGATGAATTTCTATATGAAGGTTTTACAGAAATATGCCAATAATGGGAAATTATCAGTATCCGTAAATTTCTCACTCACAAAAGATGCTGGATTAACAGATGAAGAAATACAGGAATTGAAATCTGCTCTAATGGATCTTGGATTAAATGATCACATTGATGTAAAATAAGCCTATCCTGTATTTTGTTTTGGTAATTATGAGTTATTGTACCGGTGAACCGACTCTCCGCGAAGTGGGGAGATACATGTCCACCCCCACAAGTCTATCATTTTCTGTGTGAGTGTTCATGACTAATTTTTTTTTATTTTTTTTCAATCCTACGATAATTCTATATGATGGAAATGGCTCTCTTTCAAGCAGAACTCAATCTTAAATCCCCCGGTTGTGCCCCGGATAATAACAGATAATGGAATGAACTCGAAAAAGTCGGATTTCAAGCCAGAGTAGTATTACTCACTTAAAAGTTAGCAGCGGAATATTCGGAATGTAGGTTTATTTAATTCTATTATTTTTAAAATCGTGATACCAGATGTAAACCGGGGGACAACCGAAAATTGTGATTAAATACAGGTGACAGAGCCAATCAAAAGAATATGTATTCTAAATTGTCTGGCTAAATAGTAACCAATAACCTGAGGAAAATTTATCAGGAGCAGGTGTCTTCTTCGCCATGACCATGATGATCATGAGACCTTGGATTTTTCTCTTCCCAGGGTTCAAGACCATGTTTCACCCGGTAATCATTGATAGCCTGGTGAATCCCTTCTTCAGCAAGAACCGAACAATGCATCTTGATGGGAGGAAGACCTTCGAGTGCCTCGGCAACAGCCTTGTTAGATACCTCCCAGGCTTCTTCAAGAGTTTTCCCCTTGATAAGTTCGGTTGCCATGCTGCTTGATGCTACTGCAGCGCCACACCCGAATGTCTGAAACTTTACATCAGTGATGATATTATCCTTCACGGTGAGGAAAATTCGCATAATATCACCACAGGTCGGATTTCCTACCTCCCCTACCCCGTCAGCCTCGGATATCTCGCCCTGGTTTCGGGGATTCATAAAATGATCCATTACTTTTTCGCTATACATTACACGACCTCTTCACATAATCAGCATACAGTGGTGACATATCCCGAAGGCGCTGCACCACCTTTGGTACATGTTCAAGTACATAATCCACGTCTTCACCAGTGTTCTCTTCACCAAGGGTCAGTCGGAGTGAACCGTGAGCAGTTTCAGCAGGAAGACCGATGGCAAGCAGTACATGTGATGGTTCAAGGGATCCTGATGTGCAGGCACTTCCGGTAGAGGCGCAGATTCCGAAATGATCTAAGAGGAGCAGAATTGATTCCCCTTCGATAAAATCAAAGGAAACATTCAGGTTCCCCGGGAGCCGGTTTTCAGGATGCCCGTTAAGTCGTGAATTCGGTACCTTTTCCAGGATTCCGGTCAGAAGCCTGTTTCGAAGTGCTCTCACCCGTTTGTTTCGCTCATCCATACCAGACACTGCAAGTCTGATAGCGCAGCCAAGGCCGACAATACCGGCAATATTTTCAGTTCCCGCACGTTTACGCCTTTCCTGACCGCCACCATGGAGCAGATTGTCAATTCTCACTCCTTTTCTAATATAAAGGGCCCCTATTCCTTTAGGGCCATAAAATTTATGAGCTGAGAGGGAAAGGAGATCAATATTCATCGCCGCTACATCGATAGGGATATTTCCAATTGCCTGCACCGCATCGGTGTGGAAATATACTCCACGTTCTTTGCAAAGTTTTCCAATCTCTGAAACCGGCTCTATCGTCCCTATCTCATTGTTTGCAAACATAATAGAGACGAGGATGGTTTTATCAGTGAAGGCATCCTTCAAATCCTCAATTCTTATCTGCCCCGTGTTATCCACCGGAAGATAGGTGATCTCAAATCCCTGTTTTTCCAGGTATTCAACAGTATGGAGGACAGCATGGTGCTCAATTGAACTGGTAATGATATGATTCCCTTTTTTGCGGTTTGCATAGGCAATGCCTTTAATCGCCCAGTTATCAGATTCGGTTCCCCCGGAGGTAAAATATATTTCATCAGGGTTTGCTCCGAGTGCTGATGCGACGTTGTTTCTCGCTTTTTCTACCGCTTTTTTTGATTCACGGGCGATACGATACAGGGAAGACGGGTTAGCGTAACCTTTACTAAACCAGGGAACCATAGCATCGACTACTTCCGGATTGGTTGCCGTCGTTGCTGAATGGTCCATATAGACAATTCGTTCTGAAGTCATGGTTAACCTGCTCTGATAGGTGGCACTCAGACGAAAGATCAGGGACTCCTATCTCTTGACCCGATCCGGATCTCTTCACAGGTCCGGCAGGATCAGTTCTTTGTCTGATCCGATACTTCAATCATTCGCTTGAGGGGAGAATCGATATGCAATAACGTTAATCTCTCAGGTAAGAATTATTTCTCAATCTTTGCCATCATATGAGTTGGTGCAACGCATTTCACAATTGTGAATACACTATAATACTTCTTTTAAGATAATCTCCTCGGTTGAACATTGAGGTAATCAGAGATTACCAATTGTTCATTCAAAGATCGTATTCATCGTCAGTTCTACCCTGTCAGTGTTGTCTTTCTGATGGGTTACAAATACTATAGTATCCCCTATCATCCCTTTAATTGTCATACTTTCTGAGGAATAGGTAAAAAGTTCAGTTCCGCCAAGATTTTTCAGTATGACCTCTCCGGTTTTCTCAAGCTCTGATATATCATGATGATCAACCGGAGTATTCAGATGATATTCTTTCACAAGTGATCCATCCCTGCACGTTGATGAAAGGCTAATTCTGGTAATTCTCATGCTGAACAAATCCTTCTATAATATCGCAAACTTTCCTGCATTGTTCCATCGTATTCAGATATGAAAGACTCATCCTGATACACCCCTGCCCTCCGGTAAGACGCTGATGCAGCCAGGGTGCACAATGAATCCCGGTTCGGGTTATAATCGAATGCACTCTCCCAAGAACAAGACCAACATCTTCAGGATCAATGCCCTGAATATTAAATGAGATAACCGGAGTATCAGGGGCTGGAGTATACAAAATTACAGAGTGCATCTGTGAGAGGCGGCTACAGATATACTTGGTCATACGAGTCGTATGAGCACTAACCCGATTAAGTCCGATATGTGAGAGATATCGAATTCCTGCAGTTAATGAAGCAATACCAGGAAAATTAGGTGTTCCAGACTCAAATCTTGCAGGCATTTCTTCAGGATGCATAAAGGAGGCTGAATCAAATCCGGTGCCTCCCTGCTGGAGAGGGATTACCTGTTCAGGCTGGCGTAAAAAGAATCCCCCAATTCCAGGTATACCAAAGAGGTATTTATGCCCGGTAAAGACAAAAGCATCTACCTCGATTACAGAAAGATCGATAGGAATCTGTCCGGTAGTCTGAGATCCATCAAAGATAGAAAATATTCCCGCTTCACGAAGAAGTATACTGATTTCCCTGATATTCTGAACTGAGCCGGTTACATTGTTTCCGTGATTAATAACCGCAAGTCGGGTTTTCGCAGTGAGCGCTTCCAATAAGGAATCCTCGCAAATATGACCACAATCATCAGAAGGTATGACAGTAAGAGATATTTTTCCGGTCTTTTCAAGAGCTTTAAGCGGCCGGATCACCGAGTTGTGCTCAAGTTCTGTAGTGATAACATGAAAAGAACTATTCAGACCTGCAGCAAATCCATGAATAAGAATATTGAGAGAATCTGTAGCATTTCTGGTGAAGACATACTGGTCAGGATCGCGGGTATTAAAAAATGATGCAAGCTCATCACGGCCCTCTTCAGGATAGCAGGTTTCTGCTTCAAGCGTGGTACGCCCTGGCTCAAGATACGGTGCCTGTATTGCATCCTGAACATACCAGATTACTTCTTTTGGCTTTGGCCATGTAGATGCCGCATTATTCAGATAGATGAGAGCAGACCTTTCTTTTTGCTGAGTCACGGTAAGTTATTCTCCTGCACCGGAAAAAACCAGGAAGGCCCGGAATTCAGGTCCGATGCCGGTAAAGACCGTTGTCAGATCAATAGGTTCTTCCAGAATATGATACATGTTATTTCTGTATGAGTGAATGAAAGAGCTCCATAATGATCTCATATATCCCAATAAAATATCAGTTTTTATTTTGCAGGTGTTGATCAGACAAATACGTGTAAATATCGCACATTGAAGATAAAACTCTGAATCCTTTTTCAGTTATGATATAATCACCACGTTCATGACGCTGGATAATCATTCCGGCCTCTTGTAATTTTTTGAGGTGAAAAAGAAGATTTCCTCCCCTGAGTTTTGTCAGATGAGAGAGATCCGAAAAAGTCTTCGTAGCTGTTGATACTGCTTTAAGAATCTGAAAACGGGTGGTACTTGCTAACGGTTCGATAATCTGCGATACTATCTCATCATCGGGAAAATCAGTTACCTCCCGTATATTTTCTTTGCTATTTAAAATCCCAAGTGAGCGCATGAGGTCTACCTGTTTACCAAACAAACGGTATACCTCAGAAAAACAGATGCCACATTTTTCATAGGGTCCTTTCTTTTTAAGATCTTCAAGCTGACGTTCGTACGAATTCACAATTTCTTCGGTGATATCTCCATCTTTAATATGTTTTGATGTGGTGGTAAGAAAATCTAAAAAGATCTGGAAACACGTATCATGCATTTCGCAGTCCTGAACCATTGCATGAGAGAGGCAGTCAGATGCCCGTTCAACATGATGATAAGAAAGCATTCCGGCATATTCAAGTTTCAGATCAGCAATAATGGAGTTTACATGTATCTGATTTGTTCGTTCTATAAACCTTCGCAATTCTTCACGTAATGAGTGAATTTCATGTTTGATTGAATCACACGGAGTTAAAACATTTGATGACTGATCCATATGTCGTTACCATTACTAAGACGGATGAGGAGATGACCTTTAGGGTTATTAAAATGTAGTGAGTGCAGCGAGAGTTATTTTTATGACGCTCAAGTATATTTATTAAACCACCGATATGTAGTATGGTGAGATAAATGCCTGTATACAGATATACAGGACAGGAATCTCAGCACAGATAGCATAAAGATCTAAAAAAAGATCAAGAGTAGCCATTTTAGATGCCTGACCTATAACAGCTACAATCAGATCACAAGCACTGCGAGAGCAGTTACATCATAAGTAAAGGAGAGAAGATAATGACAACCATTAAAGAACAAATTCACGCACAGATTTCCGGAGCACTTGCAAATGCCTCATTTCCTATCGAAACCCCGGAAGCACTCATCTCTGCATTTCCTGCAGGAGCAGATACTACCTGCCAGGTAGGCGATGTAAAGATGACAGCCGGGGAAGCGGGGACTCTGCTCAAAGCAACAGATTTCCCCTTCAAAAACGCAGAACAAGTAGCCGATGTTATCGTTGACCGGGCCGGACTGTAAATCCCACAATTCCTCCGGTTACCCTTTTTAGTTCAAAATAAATGATAAATCGGAGTAAACTCTTTATCGCAGATCTTTCCCGGCATGAACCTCTCTCAAAGAATTAGAGTTGTTCATCATCAAATAAATTATATGTGTCACAATGGAGCCATTGACGTGGCTTGTTGAAAGTAAGTTAGAAAGGAGATTAACCTCGATTACCATATTTTTCCAGTTATTTCTTTATCTTCATAAAAATTCTATATATCATACCGCAAGCCTGGATCAGAGCAACCATATACGTTTATATTTGTAGATATCAAAAGAAACTACCTACTCCCCGGATGTCAGATGAAAAAATCTGTGATCGATATCAACAGAACTATCAATGACCTTTGTTCGATCATTTTTCTGCTAATACACAAGCACCATGTGCAGATTAGTCTCATTATTCTATTAATCATAGTTCTGCAATCAGATTTGATACTCGCAGATACCCAGAATCCCATGGACGCGCCAGATAATAGGATAATCCTCCATGGAGGTGACTGGGATTCATTCAAACTCATCAACGCAATTGCTTCATATATTCTTAAAAATGGATACGGATATACCCCGCAAATATATCCTGAACCTGAAAAAAAAGTCAGTGAATCGCTTTCATCCAGAACTGTAGATATCAGTCTTGAAGTTTGGAAAGAAAACCATCCTCCCGAATTACAGAATTACATTGAAATCGGAGCAATCATAGATATGGGGAAAATCTATGAAAATGCTGCTCATACATACATAATTCCAGACCATGTTGCACAACAATATTCAATACGCACTATGGAGGATATGCAACATTACTGGTACCTGTGCAAAGATCCGGAAGAACCGACAAAAGGGCTTTTTTATAATGCACTTATTACCTGGTTGGTTCATGATTCCAATCTTAAAAAACTGGATGCATATGGACTTTCCCCCTATTATAATCCAGTCACCATGCCTTCAAGCCGGGCATATGAAGAGGTATTTATGAAGGCTGCCAGGGAGAATCGGACAGTTTTTGGAATGTACTGGATTCCAAGTGCTGTTATGGGCACCGGATACTGGAAAGAACTCGAGGAACCCACCCTGCCTTCCTGTACCAATGAAACAATACTAAACCTGAACTTAGTAAATGCCAATCAATCGCAAATATGCCCATTTACAAGTTCAAGCGTACATAAACTGGTATCACGAGATTTTTATGACAGTGCACCAGAAGTGGTATCATTTCTAATCGCCCTGAAACCCGATGAGAATGAAATCAGCAGAACTCTTACCTTTGGATATTTAAACAATATATCAGACTGGGACCGTCTTTCTGAAGAATATCTTATAAATAATGAAGAAAAATGGAAATCCTGGGTAAGCACTGATGCATATATACGAATAAAAAGGACACTCGCAGTCAACACTGATGAAACGGAGTGAATCGGTAGTATGCAAATATCATTAAAATTGAAAATAATTCTCGCTCTCCTCATTCCTTTGATTCTTTCTCTTATTATCTTAAGTACCATAGGAACCAACCTTATCAACACCGGAATTTCAGATGTTGCACAGGATCATCAGAAATCCCTGGCTTTCCAGATATCAATGCGGTTGTCTGATGCACTTGATCATTATCCCGGATACCTCCTTTCTCTCTTTTCAGACATGAGAACATGGACAGACAGTAATCACATTGATCAGAATATCAATCAGATAAATAGAACCGGGATGGATCTCATCTTTGACCAAGGTATCGGAGTATATACAGATTCAGGAAAACTAATTGCCCATTCATCCTGGCAGAATACCAAATGGGAAAACCTTTCACCCCTACTTGTCAAATCTCTCATAGCCACAAGAACTGCACAATATACCTCATTAAATAAGAGTATTAAGTTGCCATATCTATCAGTATTTGTCCCGGTTATTACAGAAGAACGTGGAGTTATTGCAATTTTTGAAGGGAGAATATCACCTGAATATTCCCTGTTTGGTTCCCGACTTATTGATATTTTAGAGATAGAATCGGGATCTGCAGGGTATGCCCTCCTCATAGATGGGGAAGGAAATATCCTGTACCAGCGATTCCAGGGAGATATTTATGAGGAAATCGGGTCAAAACTGACATCCGCATTCCAAGATGATGTCATCCGTGATACATCGTCCACAGTAATCAGAAATGATATAACAGGTAAGGACCAGTTCGCCGGATATCACATAGTTCCAGGCACTAACTGGGCAGTTATAGCCCATGAAGACAGAAAAGCAATTCTAAATGATATGGATCAGTATCTATACCTAACGTATTTGCTTATCGGAGGGGTATTTATTGTTTCTATATTTCTGATTGTTCTGCTCATTAACCAGTTTTTAAATCCGTTACGCACTCTTTTAAACGGAGTCAGACAAGTCAGGGAAGGTATACTTGAACCATATCCTTTCCCCCCATACCATGATGAATTTGAAGTTCTTACTACCGAATTTAACCGGATGATATCTGTTCTAAAGACTTCCTTTGTTGATCTGGATTCTTCCAGGAAACGGTATCAGACAATTCTAAATCAGGCATCTGATGGATTTATACTGCTTGACGAAAAAACGCTCTCTATCGAAGAAAGCAACCGGATGTCACATACAATAACAGGATATTCTGCCAATGAACTTAAAAACAGACAATTTGTAACTCTATTTGATGAAAAGGATGCAAAAAAATTCAAAAATATCATTAATTCACTAACATCAGAAGGGATAAACGGAGAGGTTGAAGCAAGACTTCGTCGTCCGGATAATAAACAGATATTTACAGAAATTAAAATTACCCGGATTATTATCGATACCATATCTTATTTCCAGGTAACGATACGCGATATTACAGATAAAGTAGTGGCAGAAGAAAAAATCCGTAAAGGAATACAGATGTTAGCCAAAAATCAGGAGACATTAGCTATCCTTAACGACCAGATAAGAAACCCACTCATGGTAATAGCCCTTCACCTTGATGGAATCGAACAGGAAAAAGAAAAGGCAATCATGCATGAGATATCACGTATTGATGACATTATCACTGAACTGGACCGGGGATGGCTTAAATCCGATAAGGTTCGCAATATCATGAAAAAACACTATGATATCAACGTTGAGGAGTTGCATTAAAGTCGGATCCTGATATGAATAGGTTATTCTTAACTCAATACTCCCCGGGTGCCCGGCTCTTTCTCGGAATGGCAATAGGGGATGCATTCGGTGCACGGTTTGAGAACAAAAGCAGGTGTACTATCAATCTGACCGGTGAGGAAGAAACCTATCGTGACTGGAACCGGTATACTGACGATACCCAGATGGCAATCGGGGTTGCGGAGCTCCTGATATCAGGAGAACCATTTACAGAAGAAAATCTGGCAGAATTTCTTATTACTGCATACCACCGGGACCCAAGATCCGGATATTCTCAATTAACCAGATCAATGCTTGAAAAATCATCAGATCCCAAAGAATTCCTCAACTATCTTTCAGAAACTGAGCGCAAACAAAGGAAAAGTGACGGAGCAGCCATGCGGGCGCTTCCCATCGGCTTTCTTAAAGATCCTGAAGAAGTTATAAGATATGCATCGCTGAGCGCCCTGATAACCCATGCTCACCCGGATTCTCTGGCTGCAACGATTGGAATCGCACTTATCGCCCATGAGCGGTATCACTACCAGACCAGTTTCTCCGAAATTATTCAAAGCCTTCCGGAAAAGATTCCGGATCTCACCGATTCAAATAGCCTGTATCTGAATAGGGTAATTGCATCAGGATGGAATCCACCAATAATCCTTCAGGAGCATGAATCGTATGGAGTCCCTTATAATGAATCTATCATCCTGCTTGGAGCAGTAATAGCCATCCTTGCTAAATGGGGAGAGACCCCCCACCAGGCTCTTTTAGAATCAGTTCGACTAGGGGGAGATACTGATACGACTGCCTGTATTGTCCTTGGAGCGTCAATGATCCATCCACAAGGAGAACTCCCAGCTTCACTCCGGTCTGATCTTGAACATGAAACATTCGGAGTTTCGTATCTGGTAAATACCGGAGATATGTTAAGCGAAAAATTTCCTCAGGCAGGAAAAAGGGTACTGGTGAAATGAGACGGTAATGCTCAGATAAATACTCTAATTAAAACACTCTGAAAAACCAGAGTGCCAGGATAATGAGAACCAGGGCAATTACTCCACCAGCGATGATGATCTTCTTATCATCAGGCACTGGAACATTCCTGGTCACTACCGGAGCTTTTTTCTTCTGTGGCTTTGAATGTTTCCATTCCTCAATATTGGGGCAGGCGTGATTAAAGGGGAGTCTGTGAGCCGGACAAAACGTCCCCCCACAATACGTGCAGGTAAACGCTGATCCACCAGTAACATCAGCTCCACATATCTCACATGCAACCATGCCTTGTTTTATATGAGCTCGGCTCAGATAAACCTGATCACCGATCAGGAACAATAGATTCAGGAAGAATCCCATGACTCATGGCCCGGAGATGAAGGTGATTGCGGGCAGATACCACGTCATCGCTCCGGTTTGCATAACAATACCGGCACTGATGCAGGCAGGTTGAATATTCTCCCACATCTTTTGCAACAATACAGGTGCAATGTGCCCTCTGTCCTTTATCCTTCTTTGCTCCCCAGGAAAGCCAGCGAATAAACTCTTCATCATCTTCAGCAATCCTGCGAAAGAGCCGATCATCCACACATCTTCCAGGAACAATCCCAAACGAACTCAAGTCAAGTTCCTGTGAACAGGCCATAACAAGAGTTCCATACACCTTTGCACACCGCTCAAGAACACCGGCAGTTAATACCTTTTCATCATACGAAAATTCCCGCACATCAGTCAGCCCGTACCGTGCCATATTTCGCATAACTCCCCGATAACCGGAGATATCAATAAAACTGAATACCATCCGCTCGCAATATGGCCCAAGATGAGAGAAGAGACCTTTAATTCTACGAAACAATTCATCGGGAGTGATGGTATCTGATAAAAGTAAAGGGTCAAACCGCCAGATAACGCGGTGTTTTCCAAGCCGTCGGCTGAGCTCCTGAAAGTCGTTAATCCGTTTTTCAAGAGAGGGCACCTGCAGTTCATACCCGCATCCCTCATAATCATTCAGAGTTACCTGAACATAATAATGAAGAGATAAGGAGTCCAGGGTATCCAGATAAGGGAGAAGGGATCCCGGGTCCTTGGTCCAGAATACTGCTGCACGAGTCTTGTCAAAGTATACTTTCTGCCTTCGATCCTGCCGGTAGGGATTCTTCCAGATGATATATCCTTCTTTATACCTGCGTAAAAACCATTCAAAATAAAATGCAGGAATGTCAGTTGCACGACTCACTGAGATGATAACCGGATGGATATCAGTAATCACGGGTGTTTTTTTATCATCCAGGGGTATTCCTGAAAGGGTGGACTGATGATCACCCACTGTTGATATCACCTGTACTGAGTAGAAAAAACCCGGATTTATCGTTCATACCGCATCGGTGTATATCCGTTCATCCTGGAAAATCCAAATTTGCGATAGAAATATTCAGTCTGTGGACCCGCAATTGTCCCGATCCAGGAAATTCCACAATTTTTGCAGATCTCAACCAGCATTGAAACTATTGCAGACCCGATGCTTTGTCCCTCCCATGCAGGAAGAACGGCAATATCCTGCAAATACGCATCAGAGACGCCGTCAGAGATGAGACGACCCATCCCTACCCACCTTCCATCAGGTGTCTGAGCTGCAACAAATGCAAAACTGCTGGTTACTATCGAGGACAGAAACTCATCATCCCAGTCATCCTCAAGCCAGCCTCCAGCCGCATATAATGCCCGCATATCATCGGGGCGAGGGGTGTCAACCGGCATTATTCTGACTAAACCTGATAAATCCTGTTCCCCGCTACTGCGCCCAACCTTTCCGATATCATCCATATTATCCATATTATACCAGTTCCATGGATCCTGACCCTTATGTTGCCAAAACATCAGATTCTTCAGCAGGATAAATTTTTAGCAGATAATCCCGAATAAGTGCGTCTTCTCCGGCGATAAAACCGCATTCAATCCGGACAGGAATCGGGTTATCATTCCTGCGATGAAGAACGGCATAACCGGGAATAATTGTGTCCTTTCGTGGAAAAAGAATCGAAGATGAACCTTTTCCTGCTATCCACCCGGTAATCCTGGTACCACAGATATCATTGCTATCTGCACCAAAAAGAGTGCATAATTCTGAATTTACCTGATCAATAATACCTTTGATACTCATGCGCAGAACACTGACACCGGGTTTGTCAAATATGTCAATGCCCATATCAATACCTGTATCAACGCAGCCGGTCAGCCTGGGTCTGATACGCTTCCAGAGATTATGCTTATGCAGACTCAGCTCTATTGTTGAGTATAATTCACGGTCTTTGAATGGCTTTATCAAGTATCCGGAAGGGCTGACCGCAATCGCACGCTCAAGAGTTGCCTCATCTGAGTGAGCAGAGAGAAAAATTACAGGAATATCCAGTTGTTCTTTTATTCGTGATGCTGCTTCAATACCGTCCATTCCCCCATTAAGCCTGATATCCATCAGGATAAGATCCGGATCCACCTCATGAGCAAGCCGGATTGCATCAGTTCCATCAATTGCCTGACCTGCCACATCATATCCCAGACGTTTTAATGTCTGTGATATCTCAAGGGAAATTACCATCTCATCTTCAACAATTAGTATTCTGCTACCTTTTTTCATAATATGACTCCGGTCCCGGTATCAGGGAGAGGAATTGTCAGTGTACAGCAGGTTCCGCGATCATCATTCCAGGATACAGATCCGCGTAACTGATAGGCAAGACCTCTGATAAGTTCAAGTCCAAGAGTTGTTTTCATATTATCATGAAATCCTTCAGGAAGTCCCCTGCCACTGTCAGCAACCATAATGACCAGATTTTCTCCATCTATCCTGATAGTGATATGAATCTCTCCGTGAAGACCAGCCGTGAAAGCATATTTCATGCAGTTCGTGATGAGTTCGTTGATAATAAGTCCGAGTGGAATGCCGATACTGATATCAACAAACACATCAGTATCACCATCAAGGTATAAGAGGACCCCGATATCACCTGGCTCAAATTCACTGATAACACGCCCGGCAATATCTCTGAAATATTCCTCAAGTCGAATTGACGTCAAATCATCGGTCTGATATAGCTTCTCATGGATGATAGCCATTGAGTAGATCCTGTTGCTACAGTCTCTGATAATCTCATGTACTCCGGGATCATCAGTCTGAAAATCCTGAAGCTTGAGAAGACTGATGACAATCTGCATATTATTCTTGACCCGGTGATGAATTTCACGCAGAAGAGTCTCTTTTTCACGCAATGATATAAGCATATTACGCTTGAGCAGCTCTTCTCCGGAACGTATTTTAGCCTCTGCAATAGCACGTTCAGTAATGTCTCTGGCTACAGAGAGAAGGACACTCTGGTCACGCATGATTACCCGGTGAGTACTCAAATCGACAGGAATTGCATACCCGTCACTGCGAACAAGAGTTGTCTGACAGATGGACTGACCTGATACTGCTGCAATTTTACAGTGAGTGAGACAGACATCCTGTTCTGCTTCTTCATGGCAGAGTGAAGGGAGGCTCCGGGATAATATCTCATCCCGATCATACTGCAGGGATGAACAAACAACCGGATTAATCTCCTGTATCATCCCGCCTTCATCAGGAGGGGCGTGAAGTATGACCAAATCATTGATGTTGGAGAACAACTCACGAAATCTCTCTTCACTTTCGACCAGTGCTTTTCGTGCATGATATCGGTCAGTTACATCCATAACATTCCCGAATAAACAGGAAAAGCCATCACAGATGGTAGGTGTTAAGTAGATTTCTAGGTGAATTTTATCTCCATCAGAATTTAGTCCACAAAAATCAAAATGACTTGAGGCAACATCGCCATGTAATACAGCAAGGATATTTTTCCGGACACAATCCCGCGATACGGGATGAACAAAATCCCAGGGACTGCGAAAACGTACCTGGTCATCACGTACATACCCAAAGATTTCACAAAACTTCGGATTGACATACACAAACTGATTATTTCTAAGGAGAAATACCCCGACAAGTGACTCTTCAACCGGATTTCTAAAAAACTCCTCGATATACATCCGTGACCGGGCAGAACCAATGACGCCTGCTGCCATCCGGAGTGCACTGACTTCCTCGTGACTAAAGATCCTGCCAACCTGTCGATCCGTTATACCCAAAGCGCCCCACCAGCGACCATCCACAAAAACCGGTATAAGCAGAAGTGTTCCAACACCACTGGCAGAGAAGAAACCCCGCTCTTCATCAGAAAGATTTGCAGCAGTTATTAGGATTTCCTGACCGTTAGCAAGCAGAGAGACCCGCCTGGGATCCTTCCACCATGAATGAACATAATTAGAGCTTGATGTTCCCGCAGTCATAACGGGATCATCAGATATCATTTCAATCTGATCAGTCCAGACAACCGTGTCGATATGCGAGCCTGATAATTCATCAAACCCTGTAACAAACACTACCCCTGCACAGGTCGCCCTGCCAAGATGGCCAAGAACTTCCTGCATATCTTCCTGCCAGCCGCTACCCTGGAGGAGTCGCTCTGCTGCATAACTGATAGCCTCAAGGATCTCTCCCTTCTTCCTGGCCGATTCTTCTGCATCATGCCTGCCAGCCAGAACCAGAATTTTATGAGAGAGATCAGGAACCTGAACCTCAAAATCATCACCCTTATTCTGGTAAAAGTCTGCTCCCGCATTGAGTGCAGCAATTGCAGTCTCTTTACTGTCATTTCCGGTGAGCATGATAAAGGGCAGTCCGGGGAGGATTTTTCTAACTTGTCTGAGCAGATCAATGCCATTCATTTCAGGCATATCATAATCAGAAACAATTGCCTTAACCTTGTGATCAGCAAGGTAGTGCAGTGCAGCTTCCCCGCTTGTACAGGTGTGCACGGAAAAATTGCCGGTTTCTTCCAGATATAATTGAAAAAGAGTGCAGAGTTCCTGATTATCATCAACAAAGAGTACCGGAATTATCCTGATCACCTGTGGGTATACATATTAGTATGTCCGGTTTTTGTAACCAGCGACATATCCAGGAGGACAGCGATGTAAAGACATGAACAAAAATTCTGATTTGGTAAAAAGAAACGGTTTTCCGGGTTTCATAGCCCGGATGGTTTCGCAAAAATATGGATATAATCAGAGATCAATGCCGTACTTTTCAGCATTGGCATCAGCGATCGCCTGAATCTTGGCAATCTCAACGTCATTGCGCTGAGGTTTATAGAGGTGAGCAAACCGTTTCTGTGACTTCAGATAATCCTCTACCAGTTTTCTCTTAATTTTCTTTGCCTTGTCAAGCTTTCCACCAACAAGTTCATAATTTACCCACAGACCACATTCAACCGCCATCTTCGCAAGTTCAACGGTCTTTGATCCATCAAATCCCCAGCCGGTGCAGCAGGGAGTATGAATCTGAACATATGTCGGACCTTCGGTGGTAACTGCTTTGTCTACCTTCTTAATCACATCATTCGGATAGGCAATTGAGCAGGTCGCAACATAGGGAGAGCCGTGTGCTGCAAGGATCTGGGGAAGATCTTTCTTTGGCCGGTTATTTCCAAATGAATTCTTTCCAGGAGGAGAAGTTGTCGTGCTGGCATCAAAGGGAGTTGCCCCTGAACGTTGAATCCCGGTGTTCATATAGGCTTCATTGTCATAGCAGATATAGGTTATATTGTGGCCACGCTCAAATGCACCACTGATACACTGAATACCAATGTCAAAGGTTGCCCCATCACCACAAATACAAAGAACATTCTCATCGCGACCCTGCTTCTTTAAGGCAGACTCAATACCCGATGCCACTGCTGCAGCATTTTCAAAGAGAGAATGAATCCAGGGAACTTTCCATGCAGTCTGTGGATACGGAGTTGAGAACACTTCCATACATCCGGTTGATGCACAGACAATTGAGTTGGGTCCAGACCCTTTCAGAATCAGTCGTGCAGCATATGCCGGTCCGCACCCACCACATGCACGGTGCCCACAATCCACCAGTTCACAGGTCTTGTCAGCCATTTAGATCAACTCCTGGCGAAGACCAAAGAAGCAGTCGCCTCTTCCAGCCTCTATTTCCTGAACCATCTTCTTAATATCTGCTATGGTAATATCTCTGCCACCAAGTCCTGCAACATAGCTGAGAACCTGTGCTGACTGGTCATCAACCGCGTCCTTGATCTCATATCCGACAGCACCTTTCATCCGTGCACCGATAGAGAGATTCTTCTCAAAGACCCCTATCTTTTTTATCCCTGCAAGGGCTGATTTGACATCCTCAGCAGGGAAAGGACGATAGGTAATTATCCGAAGCAGACCGACTTTTTTGCCTTCTGCCCGCATCTCATCGATTGCATCCTTAATAGTTCCACAGATAGAGCCCATGGCAACGATTGCAACTTCAGCATCCTTGAGTTCATATGATTCAACAAGGCCGCTGTAGTCACGTCCAAACTTCTCGCCAAACTCTTTTCCAACCTTTTTTATGAGATCAGCCGAGCGCTGCATTGCCTGGTCAATCTCATACCTGAACTCCATATAATAATCAGGGGTTGCATACATCCCCATACTGAGTGGGTTTTTGGCATCCAGCATATTGTATGGCTTATAGGGGGGCAGAAATGCGTCAACTTCTGATTGCGTTGGGATATCCACTGGTTCATAGGTATGAGAGAGAATAAACCCGTCAAAGCAGATAAAGACCGGCAGAAGAATCTGGTGATCTTCAGCAACTTTGTACGCGATATAGTGAAAGTCGTGAACCTCCTGGGCATCTTCTGCGTACATTTGAATCCATCCGGAGTCACGAAGTGCGATTGAATCCTGCTGATCATTCCAGATGGAGAGTGGTGCACTGATTGCACGGTTGGCAATAGACATCACAATCGGCTGGCGCATCCCGGCAACATTGAAACAAACCTCTGCCATCAGGAGCAGACCCTGAGAAGAAGTCGCAGAGTAAACTCGTGAACCTGCAGCAGATGCACCAAGACATGCGGAAAGCGCGGAGAACTCACTCTCTACACACATATATTCACTATCTAAATCGCCATCAGCGACCATCTCTGCAAGACGCTCAACGATATGAGTCTGAGGGGTTATCGGATAGGCTGATATGACATCGGGCTTACACAGTCTGACCGCTTCAGCCACTGCGTGAGAACCCTCAAGAATCTCTTTCATCTACTTCTCCTCCTTGATCATGCTAATCGCAGTTGCCGGGCATTCTGCTGCACACAACCCGCACCCTTTGCAGAAGTCATAGTCAGGATCATACTTTTTGTCTGTCTCATGAACACACCCTTCAGGGCAGATGAGCTGACACATCCCACAACTCGTGCACTTTTCATGATCATATACCGGTTTGAAGACTCTCCATGAACCAGTCTTGTTCTCCTGCGCCTGACCAGGTGCAGCGGCACATCCAATATGAAGAGACATCAGACACCTCCCTTGATGAGATGAAAGGCTGCCCGCGCAGCAGCAACGTTCTTATCTGCAAGCGAACCAGAGAACCGTCCCCTGACCGCTGCTTCAAGTGCATCAAGCGTTATCTCACCACTCACTGCAGCAAAAGCGCCCATAAGCGTTGTATTGGTAATTGGTACCCCAAGGGTTTCCAGAGCCATCTTTGTCGCATCAATCTGGATTACCTTCACCCCGGATGGAACGGGTGATTCGAGACCCTTTTCGGTATTTATCAGAACAGTGCCGCCTTCTTTTATGCCTGAGAAGACATTCACGTCCTTTATGAGGGTGCTGTCCTGAACTATGACGTAATCTGGCTCATAGACCTGGCTTCGAAGGCGGATTTTATTGTCAGAGAACCGGACAAATGCCTGGACCGGGGCTCCTCGCCTCTCTACTCCGAAAGCCGGGAAAGCCTGGGAGTATACACCACTTTTAAAGGCCGCTACCGCGATCAACTCGGCTGCCGTGACCGAGCCCTGACCACCTCTTCCATGTATTCGTAGTTCTCTCAAGAGTATCCCGATTATATTTTACACGATTAATCATATAAAATCAGAGCTCAACCGGGATGCCCAGTATTTCTGGTGCGCTTTCTTTGAAGACAGCGTGCGCAATTGCACAAAGCCCATATGCAGCAGCCCATTCATTCAGGACTAACGGCTGCACCTTAAGAAGATCAGCAACTCCCAAACTTACATCAGCTGCAAGACTTCCGCATAACGCAACCGGAGCACCTGGCGCGAGGAGAGAGAGCGCTGCACATTCCATGGCAGCAAACATGGCAAGGGCTGGAATCTGCTGATCTTCAGGAAGCGAAAACGCTACACCCGCATTCAGAAAGGCATCATTAGCAGTCATAGTTCCCTGATCCACACTGCGAATTGCATCTAGATCGAGTGCCCCATGCACCTTTCCCGGAGCAAATACACAGGCATCAAACCCACCAGTTATGCGCCCGTTCTTTACCAGGAGAGAGACCGTATTTGAACTGATATCGCAAACAATACAATCCTGCCCTAAATGGCGGGTAACCTCATACGCGATTCCAATCTTTTCAGGACTTGCCTGATGTGAATACGCTTTAAATCGTGGATCAGTCGGAGACCCCCGATGAAGTCCAGGAATCGCAACCGTGGGGATGCCGCTCTCCCTGATGGTATCAAATACCCGCGTCCCGCCCCCGGTGTGCTCTCCCGCACCTTCTCTACTCACAAGCCCACGATTCTTCAGGCGCTCAACCGGAGTTATGGCAGAGAAGTTATCACCCATAGAATACGTGATCGCAATTCCGTCTATCTCTGAAATATCTGCATTCGGACAGATTTTGGCAAGATCCTGGAGTGTAAAACCGGTAGCTTCTTTGCGTGGGATCTTGAAGGTGCCACCCTCCCCTGCAAACCGCATTGCAGTTGTCCCGTGATCGATCCCGATAAACATGGCTTACGCTTAGGTAGAAGGAGAGGAATATTTGTATGGATGCGTAGTGTCATAACCGGCGGAGCCGGATTCATCGGTTCCCATCTCGTTGATCATCTGGTGGCGCAGGGTGATGAGGTTGTTGTAATAGACGCCCTCCTTGCCGGAGACCTCCGATTCATAGGCAGACACATCGATTCAGGGGCAGTAACGTTTGTTCGTGCCAACCTTCTGAATCCCGGTTGGCAGGAGGTATGCGCAGGGGCGGACCGGCTCTGGCATATCGCCGCAGATCCTGATGTCAGGGAGAGCGCAATATCGCCTGATGCCCAGCTGAACAATACCATCATTGCAACGCACCGGGTGCTTGAAGCAGTTCGGACCCACGCAATCCCTCATATCGTATTCACCTCTACCTCTACCGTATATGGAGAGGCAACAGTTATTCCAACGCCAGAGTTATACTCACCAATGGAGCCGGTATCAGTATATGGCGCTGCCAAACTTGCATGTGAAGCCCTGATATCTGCATACTGTCATAGTTTCGGTGTTACCGGATACATATTCAGATTTGCAAATATCATCGGACCCAGAAGCGGGCACGGAGTTATCACCGATTTTATCAGAAAACTCAGGCAGAATCAGAAAGAACTGGAGATCCTCGGCGACGGGAAACAGACCAAGTCATATCTTGAGGTATCAGCCTGTATAGAAGCAATATCATTTGTTATTAATCATGCAAAAGAACAGGTAAACACCTATAACATCGGGTCAGAAGACTGGATAGACGTGACTACCATAGCAGACATCATTGTGCAGGAATCAGGTCTTTCCGGAGTACAATACCGGTACACCGGAGGGTCCCGCGGATGGGTTGGAGACGTCCCGAAGATGCAACTGGCAGTTGATAAATTAAAACATCTCGGCTACACCCCTGCCATCGGAAGTCATGAAAGCGTTAGGCGTGCAGTTCGGGCAGCGTTAGCAGGTGAATGATGAAATATCTGATAATCCTGGGCGATGGGATGGCTGATGAGCCTATCCCTGAGCTTGGGGGCAGGACACCACTTGAAGTTGCAGATACCCCGAACATGGACCGTATTGCACGAGAAGGAGCGATGGGCCTGCTGAAAACCGTTCCTGACGGATATCAGCCAGGCAGTGACATCGCTAATCTCGGAGTCCTTGGCTATGACGTGAAAACCTGTTACACCGGGCGGGGGGCACTGGAAGCTGCAAGTATGGGAATCGAACTTGGTCCTGAGGATATGGCATACCGTTGTAATCTGGTCACCATTTCAGACGGCGTTATGGAAGATTTTTCAGCCGGACATATCAGCAGCGAAGAAGGAGCCGCTCTGCTTCTGACTCTGAATAAACATCTGCAAAGTTCAGGAGCAGTGTTCTATTCCGGGGTCAGTTACCGTAATCTCATGGTTATCCCTGGTGGCAAAGGAGTGGAATCAGTGCCACCGCATGACATTGTAGGCCAGGATATCGCAGGATTCCTTCCATCCGGTGCAGACCACAACCTGCTCATGTACTGCATGGAAGAAAGCCGCAGGATATTTGCTGATCATCCAGTTAACAAAACCCGGATCGCAGCAGGTAAAAAACCAGCTACCCATATCTGGCCATGGAGCAGCGGAAGGAGGCCGGCGATCCCCAAATTTATGGACCAATGGGGAATTTCTGGTGGGATGATATCTGCAGTTGATCTGCTCAACGGGATCGCCAGATATACAGGAATGGAGATCGTCAGGGTGCCTGGAGCAACCGGGTATTTAGATACTGATTATACTGCAAAGGCAGATTATGCAATTGAAGCCCTGAAAAGAGTTGATTTCCTGTATCTGCATGTAGAAGCACCTGATGAAGCCGGACATATGGGTAGTCTTCCAGAGAAGATTCTTGCAATTGAGCGGGTAGACGCCATGCTTGGAAGAATTATGGAGAGGTTTGAGGGACGAATAGCAGTGCTTCCGGATCATCCAACACCAATCAGGTTGAAGACCCATACCGCAGATCCGGTCCCATTTGCAATCAGGGGAATAAAAACCGACTCAACCACCGGATTTTCAGAGAAACAGGCAGCGGACGGTATATTTGGCAGAATTAACGGCCCTGAATTACTCCCGCTACTCTTCTCATCCTGATCATACGTGAACAAAGCACATGAACAATAGTGAGAACAACCATTATACCGGCAGTATATAGTCATCAGAGTACCAATAATCACCAGAATATCCACCAGATTACCATCTGAACCTGACACCATTTACCCGGAACATATTATGCCCAAGAAAAGTATGCTGATGTGGGATGAGACCCTCTTTCGTGACCCTGATGTCTTTGAGATAGACTACATACCAGATCAATTCAATTACCGGGAGAACCAGATGCGCGAACTCTCGTTTCTACTCAGGCCAGGCATTAAAGGGGGCAGACCTCTCAACTCCATCATCAGAGGCACACCAGGAACCGGGAAGACGACGTCGGTGAAGAAGATCTTCAGCGACATTGATGAGATGGATTCAAAGATGATCCCCATCCAGATCAACTGCCAGATAGACAACACCCGTTTTTCTATTCTTTCAGAGATCTACCGCAGGTTAACCGGTCATAATCCTTCAGCTGCAGGAAATTCATTTAAACGGGTTTTTGAATCCATTGCCCAGGCGATGCGTGATCAGGACCGGGTGGTAATCGTTGCCCTTGACGATGCTAACTATCTGCTGTATGAGAACGAACTCAATAAAGTGCTCTATCTTCTGCTCAGGTCACACGAGTCATTTCCGGGAACTCGAATGGGAGTGATTGTTATCGTCTCAGATATGGATGTTGACATGACAAAAGAGATTGACAGCAGAGTCAGGTCTGTTTTTGCACCTACTGAGATTTATTTTGCCCCGTATACTGAACCGGAGGTATACCATATATTACGGGAGAGAGTTCTTCAGGGTCTGTATCCAGGAGTTCTGCCAGATGAAATGCTGAAACTGATTGCAGGCCATACCATGGCTAGCGGAGATCTCCGTGTCGGAATCGACATGCTCAAACGGGCCACCCTTAATGCAGAGATGGCAGCAGATCGTGAGATCGGCAGAGAGCATATCAGAGCAGCATACAAAGTATCAAAGTATATTCACCTGCAGTACAGCCTGAAGTCTCTGAGTAAGGATGAGAAGGATATCATGCGCCTGCTTGCTGAAGCATCGAAAGAGGACACGCAGCTGACGACCGGTGAGGTATTTGAAACAATCCAGAGGACTCATAAAATTGGATATACCACATTTTATGAGATAATTAAAAAACTCGACGGTCTGCGTCTGCTCAATCTGCAATACAAAGAAGGAAGGGGAAGGACGAGACTTATCAACCTTCGCTATGATCCTGATAAAATTCTTTTATATCTATAAAAATCCCCTTCAGGGGCATAATCGAAGTATTCAATACCCATCCATCACACATATAAGGTACTCCACGGGGGTTCGAACATGATAAGTGTTAATGAATTAGCTCTTGAGATCTTCGATAATCTTGCTAACTATTCTGAGGATTTTAACGTCGCATACCATGAACTTGACAACGGTGCAAAGATTGTGGACTGCGGTGTAGCAGTAACAGGCGGATATGCAGCAGGTCGTGCATTTACCGAAATTTGCATGGGTGGTCTTGGTGAGGTCAATTTCCGCATGGGCCAGATCAAACAGATCCCTATGCCATTCATCGAGGTCAGCACTGATTTTCCAGCAATATCCTGTCTTGGTTCACAAAAAGCCGGATGGACAGTAAAATCTGGCAACTTCTTTGCAATGGGATCAGGTCCGGCACGTGCACTTGCACTCAAACCAAAGCACACCTTCGAAGTCATCGGATACGAGGACGAGAGTGACGATGCAGTCATTGCACTTGAGTCAGATCACCTTCCAAATGGTGAAGTGATGGAGAAGATCGCAAAGGAATGTGGAATTGAAGTTGAGAACCTGTGTGCAGTTGTTGCACCCACATCATCCATAGTAGGTTCCATTCAGGTTTCGGGCCGCTGTGTGGAGACGGCAATTTACAAGCTGAATGAACTCGGGTTTGATACCCGCAAGATTACTGCAGCGATTGGATGCGCCCCTATCCCACCAGTGAAGAAAGATGCAACGCAGGCAATGGGAACAACCAACGATGCAACCATCTATCACGGTCAGATCAACCTGACGATGAAGGCACCAGAGATCAAAGACTACCTTGACAAGATTCCAAGCAATAAATCAAAGGGATACGGAAAACCGTTCTATGAGATATTTAAGGAAGCAAACTTTGATTTCTACCAGATCGACACGTCACTTTTCTCTCCGGCAGAAGTTACCATCAACGAACTGAGCGAAGGCGTTGTCTATCATGTCGGGGCAGTAAACCCTGAAGTAGTTCTGAAGTCGTTCGGCTATATCTGACCACAAGTGGTCACATCTTTTTTTTGCGTCAGATTGCGTTGAGATTAATACGGGAAACCCCGAAGTTTTAAAAAAGGGGAATTTAAGCTTCAATTCCAAGAGCGGTGAGCAGGTCTGAAAGAGGGATCCCGTGTGCTGCTGCAGCTTCGGAAACAGTTTCACCACGGCTGATAGCGCAACCAACGCAGCCCATGCCAAACTGTGCAAAAATTGCACCTGCTTCAGGATTTGCCTGTAATACCTCAAGAATTGTTGAATCCTTATTTACTACCATTGGTATTATGTTGCAAAGCCATAGTAAAAAATGATACGGTATTAACCGGGAACATTGGTTGAGACGATACTATTTCGAAACAGATTGATACCAGAAGGGCACATATTCCTTCAGTATATAGGGTAGCAGGCCGGATCAAGTAGGCCCGTCTTCCCTGAATGGTGAACAGTACTATGCTCTGGATAACAACCCGGTGTCTGAAAGATTCCCCCCTTGATATAGCCCTTGAAAGTATTGGGTCCCTTACAAGAGGGGTGGAAATAATTGATGGGGGCGTGCACCGGATACCCTCGGTAAGTCTGCTTGAATCATTCCCATACCGGTATTCAATCCGTGTACCTCAGCTGGATATTAACCCGGCAAGTGTACTTGAACCGGTTCGGCAGGCATCTGTTGCAGTGATTACAGAACGATTTGCATTTGCAGCAGAAATAAACGCAGATGTCATCATCAGTCCGGGATACATCTCTGCACCATCAGAATTTGCTCTTGCACGCAGACAACTCTCCAGATCATCACAAGATCTGATCCACATGGCAGAGGAGTATGGAATCAGGTTCCTGTATAGAAATACCGGCAGATGGAGTAACTATCTGCTCAGGACACCTGAAGACCTGACCATGATAAGCAGCGTCCCTCTTGCTCTTGATGTTGGTCATGCACATGTAAATGGATGCCTTCCAGGATTTCTTCAGGATGGGGCAAGCAGGTACCATTATCTCTATGATTGCAGAGGAATTTCTGAAGACCATCTTGAAGTTGGTCTCGGATCTATCAATTTTAGTCCGGTTGCAACAGCCATGTACGCTCATGGTGCACAGGGAGTGGTGGATGTTCCGACCTATCGGGGAGCATATAACAGCATGCGTGCACTCCGGCATTTTGGTATCGGATAACCAGTGAGAACAATTATGAACAGGTACCGGATACTCTCATGGAACGTAAATGGGATACGTGCTGTATCAGGGAAAGAAATCCTAAACGGATTGAAATTTGGAGATTTCCTGGTTCAGGACAGCCCGGACATATGCTGTCTGCAGGAGACCAAGGTAGATGCAAAAAGTCTGCCACCAGAGATTGAGCGGGTTGGAAATTATTTCTTCTACTTAAACCCGGCAGAACGAAAGGGATACAGCGGAACCGGATTATACTCAAGGATTGAGCCTGATGAGATACGATATGGATTTGGATCTTCAGAATTTGATCATGAAGGCAGAACCATCATCGCCAGGTACCCTGATTTTACCCTGTATACGATATACTTCCCAAATGGTGGTGCATCTGAAGAACGCCTCTCATTTAAACTCAGGTTTTATGAAGCATTTCTTGCGCATATCCAGGAGCGGGATGCAGCAGGCGATCGGATCGTTATCTGCGGAGATGTAAACACTGCCCACTATCCGGTTGATTTAGCAAGACCAAAAGAGAACGAAACCGTATCAGGGTTCCTTCCAATAGAGCGGGAATGGCTTGACCGGTTTATTGGTGCCGGCTTTATTGACACCTTCAGACTCTTTAAACCAGAAGGCGGTCACTACACATGGTGGGACTATAAAACACGGGCACGGGCACGCAATGTCGGGTGGAGGATAGATTATTTCTTTGTAAATGAGAGAATGAGACAAAATGTCATTGCTTCATCCATCCGAAGTAACATAATGGGTTCTGATCACTGTCCGGTTGAACTGGTACTTGAGTTCTGATGCAGATTAGTATTTCATAAGATAATAGCAAAATAACAGTAATCCAGACAGATTCAGATGGATTAATAGGATTTTTTACCGGAATTGGCCTCAAGACCGTAATGCCTGCGTAAAAATTCCCTGATACTCTCTGACTCTATCCACCCACGGTCAAGCCGGTCTACGATCTCATTTACTTTCGATATCTGAAAACTGATCTTTTCTGCATAGTCCCCACCCTGCAGATCATTATACCCGGCAATCGCCTGCAGAGGGTTTCTGATATGATCTCCAAGAATTGCAAACTGCTCAATGTTCTGCTCAATTGCCAGTAATGCACTCTTTTTAGCATTTTCAATCTCACGAATCATCGATACATCTGTAATGATCCCGACTGTTTTATGATGCTGCTCATTCAGGTCATACATGGCAACTGCTTTTATCTGCCAGTTCAGATACCCGCCCCATTTATGTCTGATACGCATCTCATCCTCAACCTTCTCTCCGGTGAGGAGATGCCCACGCATCTTTGATGACAACCGGTCCCGATCTTCATCATGAAGGAGGGAGAGCCAGGTATCAAGCGTATGAACTACCTCTCCGGGCTCATATCCAAGACGGCAATCAACATCACCAAACCATTGCAGCAGCCCCGAATCTTTATCATACTCAAAGATAAGGTCTGTAGCTATTTCTGATGCTATCTTAAACCGTTCTTCACTTACCCTGATAGCTTCAGCAATTTCCCTCTGTGATGAGAAGTCTTCACAGGTCTCAATTGCCCCGATAATTCGTCCCTGCTCATCGACCAGCCGGGCGGTGGTAAACCGCATCCAGCGGTCCAGATCACGGGTTGGAACAAAATCGGTAACCTCAAATGCTCCCGGCACTGTTGGAGACGGATTATATTTACCTTCATGCCAGCTTTCAAGTGCAATATCCACTTCTTCTTCAAGCATGAGATCGCATAAAAGCGGGTGCGAAAGGGTATCATAAAATAATAGCGGATGATTTTTTGTTCCGATAAGGTCAGATACATCACGTTCCATGAGCATTGATAACGCCTGATTGACATACCTGACCGTATGGTCTGCATCAATGACCAGTGCTGCAATAGGAAGTCCATCAAGAACAATACGCAGCATCTCTTCCTGCTCCCTAATACGGGTAAAGAGTTCCTGCTGCTCAGTGACATCTCTGATTACACCTGCGATGTTAGTAGTTTCACCATCAGGATTGAAAATCGGGATAATGGTTGTCTCAAACTGAGATAATTTTCCATCCCGGTTTACAATCTCATCATACGTTATGGTCTCCCGTGTTACAAGAGCGTCCCTGATTGCGTCATGCAATTTCACAGCCGATTGAGAACCATATAATTCCTCAACCTGCATACCGGTCAGGGATTCTTCAGGTTTTTGTGCAAACTCATGACACTGACGGTTTACAGTCAGAAGATTGCCTGCTGAATCTGCAAGCCACACAACTTCAGGAATCGAATCAAGGAGGGTTTTTTGAAATATTTTACCCAGGCTTAAATCCTGTTCCATCTTTCTTCGCTCACGAAGATCAGTGATCGTAACCAACGCAGACTCATCATCCTCATGAAATCCGGAGAGTGCTATCCATTGATTAATATTATCAGAGATCCGAAGCCGCATCTCGTGACATTCATTCCCATTGCCGGTTTTGCATGAGACTTGAAACTGTTTCAGAAGAGACCGCTCAAAGATGAGATCATACAGACTTTTTCCATTTAGTACTCCGTCTGGTGGATTAAATAGTGACACCGCTGCTGGGTTTGAGTAGGTAATCCGTGCATCAGGACCGGATATCCTGATGACACCGCTTTGAATATGGGTAAGGATTGTGTCAACCCGTTTTTCATGACAACGTAAGCGGTATGAGAGCAGAGATATAATCCCCCCGATAATGACAAAGATAACGGCCCGAAACAGAGTACTTGCCATGTCTGAAGGCGACGATGTCCATTGTGACTCACATACCGCATATCCGCTAGCAACAGCAACCGTGTAGATAAATCCTGCAACTGGAAAAAACCAGGTCACAATCACAATAAGTATGTAAAACAGGTGAGAGATGACAGAATTATCTGTGGGAAACCCGTGAAGAAACAAACCGGTAAAAAGCAGAATTGTTAATATACCAATTAATAGCGACCACACAAACGGCTCTTTTGAATCCGGGCTGATGTGTGGCATATCTCTAAAAGTATCACTTCCACGGGAAATAAACTATCTGATATTATCCGGTGTACAACTGGGATTCCTTTCATCAGGATATCGGATATCGAAGCAATGCTGCAATTCCGCCAAGTTTTTCAAGCCTCTCACCAGGTTCAAATCGTGTGGAGAGAATAACCACTCCGGCCCGCATCTGTTCTGCCTCTTCAATAATCGAAGTGATCGACTCTGATCGAAGACCAGAATCTGCAACAAGCAACGTCTCAACTGCTCCAAACTTAACAGCATCTGCACACTCCCGCTCCCCGTAGGTTGCAGGGTCGCCGCGTGCTATCCTGGCGATGAGTTCATCCAGATAGCGAACTTCCCGTGCCAGTTGAAGATCGCCAGTCAGTTTTTCCAAAGCCCCCTGACCAATAACTTCCTGCACCGCTCCCCTGCCACTTCGTCTGGTCTCAAGAATCAGAGTCGGGGTCGTTCTATCCGGCTGAATCGAACGAAATCTCTTTGCGAAATCTTCTTTGATAAAACCTGGTCCTGCGATGATAATCGGGCCGGTTACTGATGCAAGAACATTGATGACTGCATCATACATGTCCTGCCTGGTGCTGCATTCCATTCCCTTCCCACTTCCGGCAGTGATTGAAAAGATCTGATGTGGCCCATAACTGTGCATCCGGTACAGCTCTGCATCCCCTTCTTCAATCGCGAGGATATGAACAGAATCAGCAGCAGCACTTTTAACTGCCCGGTCAATCCGATCAAGATCAGCCTGATGCCAGGATCTGATAACAGATATTTCAAATCCTGGTTCGAGATTCAGAGTATGATGTGAGCCCACATCCATCCCGTGCTCAATAAGGCCAAAGACACGCAGCCGGACAGCATACTCATGAAACTCAATCTGTTCGACCCTGATTCCAAGTCTGACCGGACGTTTTTCCTGCTTTTCCGGGCGAATCTTATCAGAGGCCCCTTCAACACTGCGTAATGTAGTTGCAAAGACAAGTGATCCGGGAAGGATGAGATGTTGCAGATGCCAGAGATCGTCTGATGACTCAGGGAAGAGTTTTATTTCCCCATAGGAACGCTGAATTTCCCCGATGTCAGCCTTCATTGACCTTCCCTGATATCTGAACCACCGGGCGGCACATACGCAGCAATAGCTTCGGTGTTAAGTGCGAACTTCAAAGCCTTCTGTTCAGATACTGGCAGACGGTCACGAAGAACCCTGACAACCTTTTTTGCTACATCATTCGGTTCAAAGGTTCCCGGAGATATGACAAGATAGAGTTCGGCCCGACTCTTTACTGCTGAAAGAGGTCCACCGATGATACGGGTCTCAGGCTTTTTCTGAAGACCGATGGCTACCTCAAGTGGTACATCCTTAAACCATGTACGCTCTCCCCTGACAACAAATGAACCTCTTGAGAGATACTCACCTGATTCAGCAGTTTTTGAGACCTGATCAGGCCGTGCTGAGTATACGTCAGCGGTGGCAAATCCTGAGCGCCAGGCACCCGAGAACGCGGCTGCAAACCGGGAGACCTCATCCCAGTGTTCAGTCTGCCCTTTGACGATGACAACACTTGCCCCATGGATATCAGCGTGAACAAAGGTATCGCCACCTTCAAGATATTTCTTTACCAAATCTTCATTCTGACCGGCGTCACGACCACCGATAACAAGGATACCGTCTGATGTCTGGAACCATCTGAACCGATGATACCACTTGTTCTTTGGACGTGAATACCCTGAAGCTTTACCCACCGGTCGTGCAATTTCTTTCTGCATTGCTGCCTTTGCTCCGGCAAGTTTCCGTTTATATTTTTTTATCTGGTCGTAATAATGGCCGGCATTCTGCTCTACTGTCTCATGAACAAAGATCTTCACTGGTTTTCCAAGGTCAAGCTCAACCGCTGCTTCGGAGGGGAGCACCTGCACAATCCGCTTTCCTACACCCGTTGTATCCCCTTTAATGATATCAGAGATCTCCTGCCATGAACGGGTTTTAGACACCGTATCAAGGGTTGTAATAATCTCCTGCACAAAGGAATACTCTTCGTAAATTTTCTCAACTACCTCTTCAAACCGGGTGATCTGTTTCTCAAATTTCTTTGTTGCCTCTTCCTGCTGAATCCGGATACGCTCTTCACGTGATAACTTTGGTCGTTTCTCCTTTACTTCCCGAACTTTTTTCGGATAATATGCAACCAGTGCATCACTAAATGACGAAAACGGCCCGGAAATGATCTCATCTTTTGTAAGAATCGGATGACAGCCTGATTTTGTTATTACTGCTGCAGGATTGTCTGCCGCTTCTTTTAATAGAGCATGAATTGCATCATACACAACTCCGGCATCAACTTCTGCTGCAGGAATCTCTCTGGCAATACCGGTTCGCATGCAAATCTGCTCTGCATACATACCTCCAAGAAATGAACCAACTGCCAGCGCACGAACAATATCCCGATCATCTGAGGCAAGCATGGCTGCAAATTCCTCCCGGGTCTGCAGACTCACATCAGGTGGTGGGAAGATATACACCTTACCAGGCAGAACATCGCGATCCTTAAACTTCTGACGGGTAAGTGGCTGTATAATTGTATAGTCTTCAGTGCATAGGATAATATTACCGACATCAAAAACTTCAAGGATCAGATGGTATACCTGGTCTGCCTTCTGCACGTCAAATATGATAGTCCGCTGTAGTCCGCGCTGCCTGATATCAAGAACCCGCCCGCCTGCCAGATACTTACGCAGAAGCATGGCAAACGCGGGAGGGATCAGTGGGAAGGCAGGAACTTCAGGGACAAGGTGGACCCTTCTTCCTGGTTCAATCAGGACCGTTCGCTTCTCTCGTTCTTTACTATTAAGCCGGATTGCCGCTATCCGGTCTTCTCCCTGATAGACCTTGTGAACCCAGAGCGGAAGGTGCCTGCGCAGCTCTGCAGTCACGGCTACAAGATCGATGCCACTCATGCCTTGCTGGGTTGCCATATATAATACCAAATTACATATGATCTCACGACTAAAAAAGTAAGACAAGTGGTACCCCGATGACGGAAGAATCGATTCAGACTAATCCGGAAACTACTCATATCGCGCCTGTTTCCGTATCCGAAACGGATGAATATACCGGGCGGGTAATCCGGACAATAATCGCCGTCCTTGCAGGGTTCCTCGCAGGACTGGTCTGCTTTGTTACCGAAGGAGCGGCAGCACAGTCAGGCGGTTCGAGATCGGCACTCTTCCCGATTCTCATCCTGATTGCGGCAATAATTATTCAGAAGCATATATTCATGCTCCTGCGACTTAATCCCTCTGCGCTTGAGAAGAAAGACTGGTTTTACCAGGGTTTTATGACCTTCTCCTTCTGGTTTGTAACCTGGACAATCCTCCTCTCAGGCACTGCTATTGAGACAGCCTGATCGAGTATGCGTATAGCTGTAGTTCATTCTGATCGGTGTCATTCCCGAAAGTGTGGCACCGAATGTATATTGTATTGCCCCCGGGTCAGAACCGGGGATGAAACGATCAGCCTTGATGAAGATGGAAAAGCGGTCATCTCTGAGGAACTCTGTGTTGGATGTGGTATCTGCATTAAAAAGTGCCCGTTTGAAGCGATAGATATTATCACCCTTCCTGAAGAGCTGGAATACCCTACCCATAGATATGGGCCAAATAGTTTTGTTCTATATGGGATGCCAGCCCCGATTCTGGGGAAGGTAACCGGTGTTCTTGGTGCAAACGGTATTGGTAAATCAACATCAGTAAAGATTCTCTCCGGACAGCTTACGCCAAACCTTGGTATCTTTGATGGCGAAGCAAAATGGGAGACTATTCTAAAAAAGTATACCGGTACTGAAATTTTTGAGTACCTGCAACTCCTCTCAAAAGGCAGCATAAAGGCATCTGTAAAACCCCAGTACATTGATGTTATTCCGAAGGTATTCACCGGAATAGTTTCAGATCTGCTGAAAACAACAGATGAACGCGGAGTATTATCAGAATATATTGAGAAACTCTCGCTGGCTGGTATTATGGACCAGGAAATCCGCCATCTTTCAGGCGGAGAACTCCAGCGTGTAGCACTCACCGCAGCTCTTGCCAGAGAAGCAGACTTTTATTTCCTTGATGAAATAACTCCATTCCTCGACATACATCAGCGAATGGCTGCAGCAAATGTCATTCGTGAACTTGCTGAAACAAAACCAATTGTGCTGATTGAACACGACATTGCAATCCTTGACATGCTTGCAGATACGGTCTCTATCGCATATGGAAAACCTGCAGTCTTTGGTATTATTACCAGACCTAAAGGTGTCCGGATCGGGATAAATCAATATCTGGAAGGTTTTCTTAATGAGGAGAACGTCAGGTTCCGTGACTATCCGGTCTCATTTGAGATCAAGCTTCATGATGAAGGGGCAAAGAAGAAACACCTGATGTCTATTCCAAAGATGACCAAAAAGTTTGACAGGTTTTCTTTGGAAGTAAATGGCGGGGAGATCAAAGCAGGAGAGGTTATCGGAGTAGTTGGTGCAAACGGTATTGGAAAGACAACGTTTGCCCAGCTTCTTGCCGGGGCAGAGAAACCTGATGAAGGTGAGATGGCAGATACCGTTCGAATATCATATAAACCCCAATACGTTAAGGCCGAATCATCAGATACCGTAGAATTTACCTTAAGGCAGATCACCAGGCTGTTTGATTCATCGCGGTATCAGCATGATATTATCGAGCCCCTCTCCCTCAGCACGATTCTGCAGTCACCACTCAATACGCTATCTGGCGGAGAACTCCAGCGAGTCTCTATTGCAGTCTGTCTTTCACGAGAGGCAGATCTCTATATTCTTGATGAACCAAGTGCCCATCTTGACGTTGAACAGCGGATGAAACTGACAAAAGTGTTCAGACAGCAGGTTGACGGGAAGGATGCTGCAGTGCTGATTATTGATCACGATATCTATCTTATCGATATCATCAGCGAGCGGCTTTTAGTATTTGAGGGCACTCCTGGAACACATGGGATAGCCACCGGTCCTTATGATATGAGAGAAGGGATGAACCGGTTCCTGGGACAACTGAAGGTGAGTTTCCGGCGTGATAAGAGCGGACGACCAAGAATCAATAAACCCGGGTCATTCCTGGACCGGGATCAGAAATCGAAAGGGGAATATTATTACCAGGATCCCGAGGAATAACAGGATACTCATAAATTATCAATACGTTGCATCAAAACTCGAATGCAATTCTTACATATCCATACCTCTTTTTTATGTTGCGGAAAAACTATCGGTATATTGCATATGGTCAATGACAACCAGTGCGAGTCAATATCAATATATTAAAAGAAAAAGGATTTACTGGCCGATAATCTGACCAGACGGGAAAGAAACCGTTACTGAGGTATTGGTACCGGTTGTCCCTGATGAAGTTCCATTCACCGGTGCAGTCTGATTAGACATAACAACAGGCATTGATGTTGCTAGCGGGACTGGGGTCGTGTTGACAACCGGAGCTGCTGGCTGGGTTACATTTGCTGGCATCTGGACAACCGGCGGAGTTACCGTTAAAACCGGGGCAGGAATCGGAGTAGATTGTGGTGTTGATACAGGTGGCAAAACCGGCTGAGAAGGCTGAGTCGGCTGAACAGAAGCTGCCTGCACCGGAGCACTGGTTATTGATAACTGGGAAGAAACATTCTCGGGTCCATTCGTTAACACCTGAACCGGTGCTGTTGTCTGCACTGCTGGCACAACTGCCGGAACTGAAACCTGTGGAGGTGCCGTTACCATCGGTGCTACCGGCGTTGTCTGATTGGAGGATTGCGGCGGTGATGCCCCACTCATTGCCTGAACCGGAGCCGGAGTGTTATTTGTTGAAGATTGTGGGGATACTGCGCCACCGCCTGAACTCAGGGTAAGTTCACTGCTCATTCCCGGAGAATACGGAGATGTCTGATCAGCAGTCTTTTCACCGATCTTAAAGGTAATAGTTGGAGCTCCACCAGAAAAGTCATTATCTCCAGATAAAACAATCAGACGTTCATCAAAAGTATCTGTTCCTCCATAATAACCAGCATCTTTTACCGTGATACTTCCCTGTTTAACACTGTTCACATAAGCGGTAATAACTGTGCCAACCGGAGCTGGTGTTCCACTAATAACTACCGTTCCATAAAATTCACAGGGAAGCTGTGGTGAAGCCGACACACTGATACATGCAGATAGTAGGATCACCATACTCACCAGAGTAGAGATCCATACCATACGGTTTTCTTTTACATACATAAATTTCACTCAATAAAAAAATTTGAAGATATTTTTTTCTTCAATTTACCATCCGGTATAATCTTCCGGAAGGATTGCGTTTTTGATGGTCGTCACGATATCGTAAAAGTACATAAACTCTTCACGATCATTGGAGTAGAGGTCAAGGTTTGTGATTGAACCCGGGGTGAATGGGTAACTCTGCTTCCAGGGTTCACCTGACAGTGGATTTTTTACCCACGCTTTGTACCAGAATTCAAACCCTTGTGGTTTAATCCAGAAGTTAATCGGTGCATTCTGGTTTAAAGCATAATAGGGAACTTCAACCATAAGCAACTCATTTCCAACCGGATCACCATACTCACCCAGTTGCATGACAGATATCGGGTTTGTCGGACTGGTAAGATCAACACCCTCTGTCATTGCCATTACCCGATCTCCTTCACGTAGCGGATATCCGTTAAATTCCGCCTTTCCATAGAATTTCTGCGGGCTCCATCCATGAGGAGTCGGGGTCGGAGTCGGGGTGTAAATCTGAGTTGGAACCGGCCCTACCCAAAGGTGAACAGTTGCCTCTTTTGAAGCCTGATATGGAGTCTCCCAATAATAATCAGAACCATCATACAGATATGCCTGAACTGGTCGTTGCCAGGTCGGAGCAGTTATCCAGAAGGTAATATTTGATTCTTCAGGAACACATCGGGGCTGGAGAACAAGCTTGTCAGTCCAACTGCTGTTTCCACCACCAAAGTATCCGGCTGAGGTCAGAGCAATCGGGTTTGAAGGTCCGGTTACATCATAATCCTCAATACGGGCTTCAATAGTGGTGCCAACCGGTGCATTTGGTGCACAGAATGTGCATGATGAGTTTGACTCAAGATACTCCTTACCGGTCGTAATATGAAGATCACCGGTAAAGGTCATCGGTATGGCAGGAACGCCCTGACATTCATTTGTTGGTATCGGGGTGATTGGAATTGTAGGAATTACAGTTGGCTGATGCCCGGTAATGACCAGGTGAAGTTCCTTTTCTTTGCCAGGATCATAAGGCTCTGACCATGCTAGTGATCCATCAGCCTGTTTGATATACGCCCGGCTCAGTCGGTTTTCTTCATCAGCAACGTAGAATTCTATCTCTGTTCCAACGGGAATTCCCTGTACCTGAAGTTTTGGAGAAAATGTACCCATCTTTCCAAACGTACCCTTAGCAGTCTTTATCGGATTAAACTGACTGGTAAGATTATAGCCGGAAACCATTGCTTCAACGGTTCCACCAACAGATATGGGTGCACCATAAAGATCTACTGTTCCGTAAAAAGTCTGGGGAACCTGAGGAATAGGCAGAACCGTAAGCGTTGGGACTGGTGTCGGGACAGCCTGAACCTTAATATAATCCTTCCTGGTTTTTGTTGCAATCCCACCTTCCTGATTGGATACGGTCAGAGTTACGGTATAATTACCAGGGGTATTATATTCATGAGCAGGATTAGAAACCATATCACTGGTTCCGTCACCAAAGTCCCAGGACCATAATGTCGGACCTCCGACAGTCAGATCAGTGAACTGTACACCCAGAGGAATTATTCCGGTTGTTAGTTCTGCAGAAAAATCAGCGATGAGTTCTCCAGGTGTAAGAACCGAGATATAAGCTTCTTTCTGCTTAGTACTCTTTTCTCCATTCTCATCAGTAACAGTCAGAGATACGGTAAAGAGTCCGGGTTGATTATAGATGTGAACTGTGTCCTTGCGGTCATCAGTTAATCCATCACCAAAGTCCCAGAACCAGGAGGTTGGGGTGCCTGACGATTTGTCAGTAAAATACACAGAAAGAGGAGAGTTCCCGGTTGTCGGCTCACCAGCAAACTCTGCAACCAGTGATCCAGTGCCTGAAACCGTGATATAATCTATCTTAGTCTCGGTATCACTTGACCCGTCCTGACTGGATGCAGTCATACTCACGGTGTAGGTACCAGGGCTTTGATATATATGAGTTGGGTTTGCCACAAGATCTGTTGATCCATCTCCAAAGTCCCAGGACCACATCGTCGGATTCCCGGTTGAAATATCGGTGAACTGAACGGTGAGTGGTGAATCGCCAGTAAGAGGAGAAGCGAGGAAATTTGCAACAATATCTCCTTCTCCTGATACAGTAATAAAGGCCACCTTGGTTTCAGTATCACTTGATCCATCCTGACCTGCAACGGTCAAAGAAACCGTATATACCCCGGGGTATTCATACACATGAATCGGACCCCCGATATAATCACTGGTTCCGTCACCAAAGTCCCAGGACCACATGGTTGGATAACCAGTTGAAAGATCGGTAAACTGAACCACCAGTGGAGGAGATCCTGCTACAGGATTTGCATCAAAATCAGCGAATAATTCATCAGAAGATACCGGAAC
>Ga0351897_1023_pt1 | contig 40490 bp, 37 predicted proteins | sample BONcelHT113001C4_FD_206876 | JGI IMG/M metagenome (GOLD analysis project Ga0351897, IMG submission 206876) | Enriched cells from coal bed in the Powder River Basin, Montana, United States - BONCAT cells T11 rep1 HSBNCT.T11.300.1.C4 ... | reverse complement strand
TACTTCAATAGCCGGTTACTTTCATGTCGTTGGCGTGAAATGCCATGAACAGTTCAGCTCAGGTGCCGTATCAGGGCTCGCTGTCTGAGTATCCTCGGTCAGGTTACCGTGAGAAATCAGCGCAACAATCAGTTTGAACGGGTTTTCCCCCTAAGGTTATGCTTATCAAGTATCTCAATATTCTCGTACTCGTCATCATCGGGGTCATTTTTCAGGTAAACATCTTCCCCGTTTACCTGGCAGATCCCTTCAAGCCGAACGTACTTCTTATTTTCGTCGTCTACTTCGGTTTTCGCTCCGGCTTCCGCTTTGGGGCGCCTTGCTCCTTTTTGCTCGGACTTATCCAGGATTCTTTCAGTGGGATTTATTTCGGTCTGAATGCATTCTCCTACCTGCTGATTTTCACCCTCTTTCATGAGGCGTCTGCCCGGCTGTACACGGGAAGTCGAGCCCTGTTGGTTCTTGGTACTGTACTGGCTGTTGTTCTGAATGCCGGAATCCAATTTCTACTACTGCTTCTGTCTTCTTCTGAAGGAGCATTTTCCTCGATTTTAGGCGCAATTTTTCCCCAAGGGCTTGCAACAGCTCTTGTTTCCGTATGTGTTGCTGTCCTTTTTTCACATGCAGGCAGGGAGGAGTTTCCATGAAAAATCAACGCTTCATTCGTGAGGTACGAGATCCCTCCCGGCGCCTGCTCTTCCTGACTATCGGTGTTTCGATACTGTTTTTTGTGCTGTTGATGCGTCTCTGGTATCTACAGATCGTAAAAGCCGAGGAATTTCAGAATCTCTCTGAAAACAACCGCCTACGTCTTGCACCTGTCGCCGCTTCACGGGGAACGATTCTCGACCGGAACGGGGAAATCCTGGTGGATAACCTTCCCTCTTTCAGTATTACCGTGATTCCCCAGGAAGTCACCGACAAGGATGGTCTATTGAAGAGTTTGTCCAGGCTTGTGGGGATGGATGAAGCCGAATTGGCCGAGAAATGGCTGAAGGGAAGTAAAAGGAGCCGTTACCAGCCCATCATATTGGCGTCAAACATTACCCGCGACCAGCTGGAAATTCTGGAGGAGAACCGGCTTTCCCTTCCCGGGCTTGATGTTGCAATGCATCCGATTCGGGCTTATGCCCATGGTCTCCTCGGGGCACATCTGTTCGGACACCTTGGTGAAATTTCTGAACAGGAAATGGGGAATGTCCGCTTCAAAGGGTATAATCCCGGCGATTATGTTGGAAAGAGCGGCATTGAACGGAATTGGGAAAAGGAATTGCACGGCATTAACGGCGGACGCCAGATCGAAGTTGATGCCATGGGAAGATTTCTGCGGACCGTCAGTGAGCGGAGCCCGATAACGGGCAACAGCCTTGTCCTTACCATTGATCTCAAGCTGCAGAAAGCGGCCGAGGCGGCCTTCGGGGAGCAGGCCGGTGCTGCAGTCGCACTGGATGTGAATAGCGGCGAGGTGCTTGCTTTTGTCAGCAACCCTTCTTTCGACCCTGCGCTTTTTGCCGGGAGACTTCCTGCGGAAACCTGGAATCGCTACCTGACTGACAAGCGCCATCCCCTCGAAAACAAGGCCCTGAAAGGGCAATACCCTCCCGGCTCGACCTTCAAAATCATTACGGCACTTGCCGGTCTGGAAGAGGGTCTGGTCGACGAGGACACCACTGTTACCTGTACGGGTTCCTACAAGTTCGGTAACAGGTCCTACGGTTGCTGGAACAGGAAAGGTCATGGGACGGTAAACCTGAGAAAGGCTCTTCGTGAGTCATGCGATGTTTACTTCTATCGTCTGGGTGAAAGGCTCGGTGTGGACAAGCTGGCATTCTATGCCACGAAGTTCGGCCTTGGCAAACCCCTCGGCATAGGTCTGGAGAATGAAAAAGCGGGGCTTATGCCCACGAAGGCATGGAAAGAGGAAAAATACGGGAAAAAGTGGCTTAGTGGCGAGACCCTTTCCGTGGCCATCGGACAGGGGTATGTTTTGACAACTCCCCTGCAGCTCGCGGCCATGACCGCCGTGGTTGCCACTGAGGGAACGGTCTACGCTCCCCACCTGGTGAAGAGAGTCGTAAGTCCGGAGGGGACAGTCTTGCAGGAATTCCATCCTGCCGTTGTCAGGAGGGAGTCTCTCCGGAAAGAAACCTGGCGTGCTGTCAAGGAGGGACTCTTTGCCGTTGTCAACGAACGCGGCGGCACCGGCGCGTTTGCCCGACTTTACGAGGTGAAGGTGGCCGGTAAAACCGGTACCTCCCAGGTCGTAAAGCTCAGCAACCGACGGGGACAAATTCCTTACCAGTATCGTGACCATGCACTCTTCGTGGCTTTTGCACCCTATGATAAACCGGAAATTGCCGTTGCCGTTGTTGTGGAACATGGTGAGCATGGCGGCTCTGCCGCCGCACCTATTGCGGGTAAAATCTTGCGCACCTACTTCGAGGGAACAGGGGTGATAAAGAAGCCGGTAATTCAGAAAACCTATTCCTCCGCGACGCCACGGGAGATCTCCAAGAAGACCGAAACCGATACCCTGGTTCCAGAGGAGCAGAACGCAGAGGAGCAGAACGGCTATGATTGATCGAAGACTCTTTACCAATTTCGATTGGGGGTTACTCTTTCTGGTTTTAATAATTGCCGGGATCGGTGTGGTGAATATTGCCAGCGCAACGGCATCCTATTCCATGCAGGATACCTCCTATGCCATCAGACAGGTCTACTGGATCCTTATCGGTTTGTTCATTGTCATTCAGGTCTGCAGTATCGATTATCATCTCTTCGCGGATGTGGCCTACTGGTTTTACGGGGTCTTGACGGTTCTCCTGCTGGTGGTGCTTTTTGTGGGGAAAACCACCATGGGGGCAACCCGCTGGCTGAATCTGGGGTTGTTCAGTTTTCAGCCGTCGGAATTGATGAAGATCGTCATAATTATGGTCGTTGCCCACTACCTGGCGAATTTTACCGCACCGGGCAGGCTGACTCTCAAGGATCTCGTTAATCCCTTTCTTCTTCTGGGCGTTCCGGCCATTCTCATCATGAAGCAGCCCGACCTCGGCACCGCGACCCTCGTGGTACTTATTGCCTTGTCCATGATTCTCTACGCGGGAATTCGCCTGCGGGCGATCGTAACCCTTTTGCTGGCAGCGCTTCCTACGGTTTTCCTCGGCTGGCATTTCTACCTGCGGGACTATCAGAAAGAACGGGTACTGAATTTCCTCTCCCCCGAGAGGGACCCGCTAGGAAGTGGCTATCACATCATTCAGAGCAAGATTGCCGTCGGTTCAGGAGGATTGATCGGTAAAGGCTTCATGCAGGGAACGCAGACTCAACTCCGTTTTCTTCCCGAACAGCACACGGATTTTGCCTTTTCCGTTTTTTCCGAGGAGTGGGGTTTTGCCGGATGCCTGGTCATGCTGCTTCTCTACCTGGCCCTGGTCCTCTGGGGCCTCAACATCGCCCGCAGATGCAACGACCACTTCGGCAGCCTTCTGGCGGTGGGAGTGTCGGCCATGCTTTTCTGGCATATAATTATCAATATCGGGATGGTGATCGGACTCTTTCCGGTGGTCGGTGTGCCGCTGCCGTTGTTTTCCTATGGTGGGACATCCATGATTACCACCATGGTAGGTCTTGGTATACTCTTGAACATCCGGATGCGAAGGTTCATGTTCTGAGAATCGAAAGGGCGGCAAAGCGGCAGCAGATGAGAATGGATGGTGCAAAGACTTCTTGTGGGGAGCGTCCCGGGGATCCCCCGCTGATTGCTCCCTTATTTTTTGCTGTTTCTATCTGCTGAAGTTTCAGGGGGTACCGGGATTTCAGTCGTTGGCCACTTTGCTGCAGGGTGGTGAACAAACGTCTCCCGAATGAAAAAACTGCAGGTGCAGGCAAGGATTCCGCAGAGAAAGAGCATGAAAAAGGCTTCGGCGTAGCCTGTGGTGGTGAAAGCATCCGACACCCGACCATTTTGTTCCAGAATCACTCCCAGTATCGGCTGCAATACGGCGCCGCCGGCAAAAGGAAACAGGTTGACGAGACCGGTGGCGGTGCCGGCAATCTGCAGCGGAAACAATTCCTTGACGGCCGTGAAGGCAATGACAACGGCGGAACCGGTTGTTGCGCCAAAACCGAAGCTGATCAAGTAGAGGGCCGGGTGAGGCAATTCGGCTGTCGCGAAGGCGAGGGCGGCCGTCAGGCACAGGGCCATGATACTTGACAGAACGATCACCGGTTTGCGCCCGCGGAAAACCCTGTTGGAGAGATAACTGACGAGGGGACTTCCAACCATGAGACCAATGGCCGAAAAGGACAAGATATTGCCGGCTTCCCCCTTGCTGATCCCATAAACATGCATCAGGTAGGGGCCTCCCCAGAGGCCGACGAACGAAAAATAGATGGCGCTGTTGAAGAAGAACCAGATCGCAAAAGGCCAAAAAGCAGGCTCGGAGAGAACAGTCCGGATTCCCCTGGCAAGAGAGCGGGGTGCCGAGGATGGTTCGGAATTCCGTACTGCATCCTCTGGACTGAACTCCTCGGGTTTGTCGCGGACTACCAGCCAGACCAGAAGTGCCACCAGGAGAGTGATTCCTCCCACGAGGAAAAAGGATGTCCGCCATCCTATCCAGGAGCTCAGGTAGGCAAGCGGGCCGGCGGCAGCCAGGGAGCCGAGACCTCCCAAGGCCATGAAGAGGCCGGTCATGGATGCAAACTCCCTGGCATGGAACCACTGGGAGAGGATCTTCAGGGTGCAGACGAAGAGGGTGGATACTCCGAGGCCAACCAGGACCCTGCCGGTGACGGCCCAGAAGGGGGTTGGCGCCATGGCCAGGAGGACAGATCCGGCACAGGCAATGATCAGAAAAAGACTGATGGTGCGTCGAGGTCCCCAGGAATCGGAAAGCAGTCCGGTGGGAATCTGCATGAGGGCGTAGGGGTAGAAATAAGCGGAGCTGAGCAGCCCGATCAGGGCACCGCTGGCGTGGAGGTCATGCATCATGTCCACTGCTACCACGGCTGGGCAGAGGCGATGAAAGAACACCAGGATATATCCTATGGAGAGAACCCCGAAGATGAGCCAGCGATACTGCGGTGGTTGACGGGGTAGGGTGCGGGTCATGGGGGCCTCGCTTTCAAGAATGTTGTCCGCGAGAAATGTTCTACTACAGACGGGGGCGTAACACAATGGTGTTTCCGTCGTTCCGGCACTGACTGGTGACGTTTCCCGGAGAACTGCATGATCATGGGGACCTGTTCACCATCCAGCCGACGATGTTTTGAAAGGAAAATGGCGGAGCGGGACGCCCATAAGTCCATAAATTTCTGTGTGAGAAACTTATATTTTTATGGGAGTCCCTCTGTGTTCCTGTCTTTTAAGTATTGTTGGGCATTATGACCGAACATGCGTTCATAATCTCTGATCGGAGCAAGCATTCGCTCGGTTTCCTTCATCATTTTAATAATGTCATCGTATGAACTCATTATGGATATCCTTGTCGCCAACGGCCTGGAAATAACCTGCGGGCGCAGCAGGCGACCGCCAGGGTCATTGCCTTGTTACGCCGAACCGCCGACACTTCCATCGGTCTCCCGTGGTACAGATATGCCGCCCCGTCTCCGAAGCATGATGGCAAGCATTATCATGAAAAGCGGCGCCGTGATTGCCCACGGAAAGCCGAGCAACAAGAGCTCTTGGGAGAACGTTGGATAGAAATAGACGATGGTTATCAGGGGCGTCACGAGAGCGTGGGCCAAAAAGGACATCCTGACCCGCCTTTCAAAGCCAGCGTTGCCGAGCGCCGGAACGGCCAGCAGGGTCGCGAGGCCCATCGATATGTAACCTATCGCATCGAAGTTCCAGAAAAGTGAATGAGGGGTCTGGTCCAGAAGACGAACAGCGTCGGAAGCACCTGCCATCTTTGCGGGGACAACTGTCACGAGTTGGACAACGTAATTGGCGGTAACAAAAACCGCATAGACCGTCGTGAAGATAAGCGACGCATGAGTCCAGAAGCGCTTGTTGTCTGGAGTTAGGTAGTGAAGCGAGAGCATTACCAATACGAATGGAACGACGATGCAGAGCGACGTTCCGTAGATCAGGATTTCGTCCAGTGGGAAGCGAAGCACGCCCACGATCTGTAGGGTCTGCACTACATCGTAGGCGACCACGGACGCAAAGGCGGCCACCCCAGACCAGAATCCAATTTGACTGAGAGGTTTGGTCATGACGACCTCCAAATTAAAGTGCTTACTCCGTGCGGCCTAACGTCTGCGCCGTTGACCCGTCCGGGTAGCCTTATCGCCCGGTCGGTGTCGAACGGTGTGGTGTACGCCCGTCATGGGCGTGAACTTATGGGGTGCAAGTCCCCTGTATTTGAATCCAGTACCGTCGAGAGACGGGGCAAAAGTACTAGCCGAAGGCAAGGGCGTCTCCGCGAGGAGGGGTCTGGAGGAAGCCGGAGCGCAAAGCTATGAGCCGACGTACAGAAACAGCATACAAGGCCATCATCCGGGCAAGTCAGCACGACATGGCGAAGTCCCATGGATTCAGGAGAAGTGGTAAATGCTGCGGTTGTGTAGTGACAGTTCACGTTCTTATCCGGGGAGATCTGTCCGGATTGCCGTCTCAGTTGCTTGGGGCTGCGCCCTGCATGGCAACATGCCGGGTATCGGGCAGAAGTCAGCAAAAGCCATAGTAGGCGTCGGACGCCGTCCCCTTGCGATTGGACGGCTGGAAACAAGCCGGGGAAGAACCCCGGAAGCCTTACCCCGCCGAAGGGCCGAACGAAGAAAAGGGGAGAAGCCTCAATGAGCTTTCATGACATAGAGAACCCGACCGGGGGAATGCCCATGGAGCGCGTCATTGACCAGCCACCCCCGGAGCAACACCTACTGGAGCGGATACTATCAAGTGCGAATATGGAGCAAGCGTGGAAACGGGTACGGGCCAACAAGGGCGCACCCGGTGTCGATGGCATCACCATCGAACAATTCCCCGACCATACCCGTTCTCACTGGAAAACAATCCGCGAATCGCTGACGACAGGCAGTTACATACCCTTGCCGGTTAAAAGGGTGGAGATTCCCAAATCAACGGGCGGAACCCGTCCACTGGGGATACCCACCGTACTCGACCGGCTGATTCAACAGTCCATTGCTCAGGTGTTGACACCGATCTTCGATCCCGGACTCTCGGAATCGAGTTTTGGTTTCCGTCCCCGCCGTTCAGCGAAGGATGCTGTCCGGCAGGTACGGGAGTACATCCGCCAGGGATACCGCATTGCCGTGGACATCGACCTTGCCAAGTTCTTCGACACGGTCAACCACGACCTGCTCATGCACATGGTGAGCAGAAAGGTCCACGATAAGCGGGTGTTGTCCCTGATCGGCAGGTACTTGCGAGCCGAGGTGAAGGTGAACGGGCGACTGGAAAAGACCCGCCTGGGTGTTCCCCAGGGCGGCCCACTTTCACCGCTTTTAGCCAACATCCTGCTCGATATCCTGGACAAAGAGCTTGAAAAACGTGGTCACAAGTTCGTCCGCTATGCGGACGACTTCGTCATTCTGGTGAAGAGCCAGCGTGCCGGCGACCGGGTAATGGAAGGAGTGAAAACCTTCCTGACGCACAAACTCAAGCTTACGGCCAATGAAGCCAAGAGTGCGGTAGCCAGAACTTCCCGCATAGACTTTCTTGGTTTCGTCTTCAGCGGAACCCGCATTATCTGGTCTGACAAGGCATACAAGGAATTCAGGCGCCGAGTCAGGAAATTAACTGGAAGAAGTTGGCGGGTCTCCATGAAATACCGGTTGAACAAGCTGGCGCAATATCTCCGTGGCTGGACCGGCTACTTCGGTATCTCGGAGCAGTACCGTGAAATTCCGGAAATAGACGGCTGGATCAGGCGGCGGGTGCGCCTGTGCTACTGGAAACAGTGGCGCTGGTGCCGTACCAAGATTCGGAACCTGCTCAAGCTGGGTGTCCAACTTGGTACATCTATCCGCGCAGGCCTGAATCGTGGCGGTCCGTGGGCCATGTCCCGCAGGCTGGCTGCCCAGCACGGTATGACCAACCAGTGGCTGAAAGATCAAGGATTGCTATCTGTCAAAGAACTGTGGGTGAAGCTTCATTACCCGGCTACGGCCCGGTAATTCTATCGAACCGCCCGGTGCGGACCCGCATGCCGGGTGGTGTGGGGGCTGGGGGAGAAAAACCCCCGGCTACCCGATTGGGAATTCCCGTATCATTCTTAAAGGCCCCTTTTTGCCACCAAAAACGATGCTTTAAGGCCAAAAAGGGGGGTAATAAATGCTTTTTTACTTCATGATTATGGTCTGTTAGCTTGGTCTCACCCCAAAGCTATACTGTTCCCAGCATTATGTACTACTTGCTCATATTGCTCTGTCGAAAACCTGAACGGACCGACGGATTTATATGATTCATAGTCTGTCATTTCGGGATCGTAATCATTTTCATAGGCAAATAGTGACCAGATATATTCGTCGTTATTTTTTGATATTTGCATTGTTATCGCGCCGCAGCCAATATCCCCACACTCTGAACAAACGTACAACATTACACGTCCATTTCCGAGATCAGGTGGCAGTTTTTGGATGAATACATCGACGCTCTTTGAATTCCAATCAGGAGTTTCTTTGGAAAACCGTCCAATCATGTCAAGCTTGTCAGCTCCCAAAAGTTTATAAAGAGACTCACCATTTACCAAGAAATCCATTGAGAATCGTTCATGCCATGTCGCACCACCAGTCTTTCCACCAGGGCGATGAATGATTTGGGTTTTCAGTTCATCATGTTTTTTCATCTCTTTCCTTTGGTCAACACTCTAAAGTTTGTGCGTCGCGGGGCCGCAGCACAAACTGAAGTTGCACTCAGCCGCGGAGTTCCGACGCCCTTGAAGTTTTATCCCTGATTGTCGCTTTGGAATGGTGGGATAGTAGCGCTATCGTGAAGTCTTTTCAATGGATTTATGTGAAGAATCCCACTTGTTCAGCAGACATACACACATCTTTCGGCTTGGCGACGGCCATTTCCATATTTTGCCGTCCTTTGTTTTGCAGCTGTGGACGCTTGTAGAGGGTGACACCGGCACTTGTCTCTGCCCGCACCTTACAGGTTGAGCCATGGCCTGCTTCTTACCATTATCCCGGCGGGGCCTATGGGGCCTATGGGGTCAGGACTTGACAACTTGACTCCAGTAATTCTTGCCGAAGCTGTTCCATTTTAACAGCAAGCGAACGATCTTTTTCCCGTCGTTTTTCAATTCGTCGCACGGCGCATGTCAACGTAGATGGATCTCGTCCCAATAACTTCGCCAACTCTGTCAGCTTCCCGCCACTGAGCTCAAGCGTAGCCCATGAAGCAAGACCCCGCGCTTCGGAAATCGTCCGCTCTCGCCCCTGCGTTTCTAGACGATTATCGTTGATACCATAAAGCCTTTTCACTGCTGCGACTACGTCGTTCACATCAGGTTTTCGTTCCGGTTGAGATTCCGCTAAAGTAAGTGCCTCTGCTACGAAGCTGTCATCACCAAAGATACGACTATCGATGTTTTTTTCTCCGTGAAACTCCACCCTTCGAACATCCGCCACTCTCTCTTCCACGAATTTCGCAAACATGGTACGAGCATTTTTTTCCTTTGTGGAAAACTGGGATAGAATAAATTCTGTTTCCAGCCATGAAAGGTACTCCTTGCCCAGGTAAGCCTTGTGGCTGCTCCAGCTGTAGTTCTCCGGCCGGTCCGTGATACGCGCTCGCACCGGATTGTTGTGAATATACGCGGCCAGTTCCACGAGGTACGCGTCGGCATCCACCATGACTGCCTTGTATCTCCCCTGAAAAACGTGACCCGACTTGTTGTGCCGCCAGTTGTAACACTGCGTATATCGCAAAGACACGTTCTGCATGATCCTCGATAAAGCTATTTCGCCAACCTGGGTTTCAAGATGTACATGGGTTGTCATCAAACAAAAGGCGTGAATTCGATGTCGAAATCGCTCGCACGATTTCTGGAGGATCTCGTAGAAGCGATACCGGTCCTTATCGTCGGAGAAAATTTCCTGTCGCGCGTTGCCGCGAAGGATTACATGGTAGATTGCTCCAGGTGTATGTATGCGTGGTTTTCGTGCCATAGCTAATGATTATAACCCCTAATTCAAATTATCAAGTTCTGACCCTATTGCCTCTCTATTGCCTCCTGATTATCGACGAGATTGGCTACCTCCCGTTCAGTGACACGCAAGCAAACCTGTTCTTCCAGGTGATCGCCAAGAGGTATGAGGAAGGCTCCGTAATTCTCACCTCGAATCTGAGCTTCGGCGAGTGGGAGCAGGCCTTTGGCGGCAACACGGCACTGACATCGGCAATGCTCGACCGGTTGCTTCATCATGCTCATGTCATTCAAATCAGAGGCGACAGCTACCGCCTGAAGGAAAAGCGACGTTCCGGTATTTTAGGCCAGCAATTGACGACAGTTCAGATTGATGACTGACTGGAGGGTGGGTCAATTTTCAATTGCCGACCATACGGTAAAGTGGGTCAATTTTCGATTGCCGTTGACAGTAGCTGTACTGCTCGCTGATCTGTTTGTCCAGGCCTGTTGTGCGGGTTATCCGGCTGATCTGGTCGCGCGGGTCGTAATGGTTGCTGCTGGCGCCACGCTTGTTGTCTTTAACGCCAAATCAGTCTGCCCGATTTGTACCAATTGTATTTGCGGGATATTTCGGCCCGTCTTTCGTGAGCAGGAGAAGGGTAGTTGTTTTTCTGTCCAGCCAGCTGGCCAACAAGTCTGCCGCAGGGGTCGTAGCTCTGCTGCAGAGAGAAGGCATTCAGGGACTGGGGGACAGGGGACAGGGGACAGGGAATCCGCGGCCTCGCCACTGCGATAGCAACGCTCCGTTTCAAGTCACCATGGAATTTCTTTTGATTTCCAGCGCATGGCCGTTGCTGCTAAATCCTTTGAATTGTCCGAGCAGGTCAAAGGAGAAGCCTGTTTCTCCACTGGGACTGGTGCGGCTGAAGCATCGGCCGGTTCCGGTTTGTCCTTGCCGAATGTTGCTGCCCTGGTCAGCCGGTCGGCGTTGTCGTATTCGTCAACGACAACGACTGTGTTCACAAAAAATGTGGACACAGGCACTGATTGAAATTATGGGGTTATCAAGGAACGGTGGGGGAATGTGAAAATGTTAGCGTCATGAACCGTTGGGGTTTTTCAAAAGCACACAAATCTCATCATCAATTTCTTCAGACAGATCCCACTGTAATAGTCTTGCCTGTTCAGCTGATATTGTTGATCCTGGCTCTGGAATCATTGATAAATCAGAAAAAGATCCCATTCCTCCCAGCACTGATTTAATTTCAAGGGCAGTTTGTTTAAAGATATCCGAATTATTGTCCTCGTTATAAAGAATGTTTATTCTTTCAAGAAACCATTTTGATTTATCATGATATCCACACTCTTCGAGTAAATTGCTCGCTTCAGTTAGTAACTTGCATAGTTTATCGTTCATTTTAAAGGCCACCTATTAATTATTTGAACAACATCACCTGGGTTTTCAGCTTTTGGTATCAGAATTTGGTATCCCTTTCCACCTGCTACTTTGCCATAATATACAGTTGTGGTTTTTTTAAATTCATAAACTCTCATTTCTACAAGTGGATCCCCCCATGACTTAATATTTGTCTGTGATTCAGCACCAATTTTTGTTTTTGTTGCACGGGTTGCAAACCAAGGTCCAGGCGAATCAGCTGGTTCAAGACCCCCCACCTTAGTGTTTGGAGACCTATATACACGATCCCCTGCTTTAAATGTTCGAGTTTTCACGGGGCCTTCGAACGCATCTCTGATCGATCCCTTTAATGGAGGAAGTTTCTTCGGACACCCCGCCAACCCCAACGGATCAACCCACTGCATCGGATCATGCACATAGCCATGGGTCCGTAACCCGCCTTCCAGGCCGATCGGGTCCGGACTGAGATACTGCCCGCTATCCGGATCATAATACCTGTTCAGGTTATAGTGTAGTCCGCTCTCTTCATCCTCCCACTGATTCTGAAATCTCAAATTACAATCAACAAGCGGCTGATAACCATCAGGCTTCCTGGCAAACAACACATCGGTTTCACCCCACAGGCTCTGCTCGGCCTGCCAGACGCAGTTGCCCTCGGCATCGAACAACTCTTTCGGGCCTTCCGGGGACGTTGTTTATTTGTTGATTAACCAGAGATGTTTGAATGTTAGTGAACAATTAAACAACGTCCCCGGAATCCCCCGGAATCCCCCTCTTCTAGAGAGGCGACAACTATCCTGGCACGGGGGCTATCATTACCCTAAGCTATCAATCCATTTGGTGTGATATTCAAATTGATCTTCAACTGTTCCAACTTTTTCCGCAGGTGCCTCTTCAAAAATATTTACCAAATTTTCGCGTAGAGCCTGTTTACCTATTTCGGTTATGTAAACTTTTCTTGCTCCCGAACTTTGTAACATTGGTGATGGAAAGGCATCTATTCTGGCCCCGTTGCAAAGTATTTTAATTCCTAAGGCATCCGTTTCTGTCCTCAAAGCACACAAACAATCAAAGAGATCACGGCCTTCAAGCTTGACGGTTTGTTCCCCATCAAGAGACAGTTCAATAAACCAGGGTTGTGCATTGGCAAAATACACCTTGATATTTTTTATTTCACCACTCGGACTGAGAAATTTAATATTTGTTTCATTCATGTATGAACCTCTGTTGTAATTTTTCGATTCATAATCGTTTTTGGTTAAGGTACATACTTTGGATTTTTTATGAATGGACCAGTGAAAGCACCACTACTTCCCACTTTTCGTGCTCCCATTATGTCAGAAGATGAAATGCCACCAGGGACAGCGATTTCAGATTCATAAGGATATGGGCTCGCTTTCCCAAGCGAAGCATTAACATCAATTGCTTTACTGCCAGGCCTTACAGTATATACATGGTTGCCAGACCCAGCAAAATCTTCTCTGGCAAGAGTTGGTGATTTTGATGTTCCGACAAATACACTTGGTTCATTATGTCGTGCGTATTTTGCCAAGTCAGTATTTGGTCCACGGGGCTGAAAACCATTTTTAAATATTTCAGAAGGTAAACGAGAATCGCCTCTAAACGTATACTTAGAATTTCCATCTATTTTCGGACACGCCGCCAACCCCAACGGATCAACCCACTGCATCGGATCATGCACATAGCCATGCGTCCTTAAGCCACCTTCCAAGCCAATCGGGTCACTCGACAGATATTGCCCCGAATCCGGATCATAATACCGATTCAGGTTATAATAAAGCCCTGTTTCCTTATCCTCCCACTGATTCTGGAATCGGAGATTGCAATCTACCAGCAGCTGATAACCATCAGGCTTCCTGACAAACAACACATCGGTTTCACCCCACAGGCTTTGCTCCCCTTGCCAGACGCAGTTGCCCTCGGTGTCGAAGAGTTCCTTCGGCGTCCCCAGATGATCGGTGACAATCGGATAAAACGAGACCTTCCCGGCAGCGGATATTGTCTCCTTTGCCAGCGGGTTGAAGGTACCCGGTTCGAAGTGCCAGAGAGTTACTTCCGTTGTTTCACCGGTTGTCCGGTGCTCCTCCGCCAGGGTTGCGCCTTGCCAGAGATAGCTTACACTGCTTTTCCTGCTTGATTCTCCAGCCTTGACGCATTCCTTCTTTATTCGCCTGCCGAAGGCATCGTAGCTGTACCGCCAGATCGCCCCGTCCGGCGTATGGGTTTCCGTCAACCGGTCGAAGTCGTCCCAGCGATAATACCAGGTCTTCGGTCGGAAACCGTGCTTGACGACCCGCTTCTCGACAACCCGGCCCCGGTTGTCATGACGGTAGCTGCTCCGGCCGATGCTTTTTACTTCGCCGTTTTCGTACTGGTGATGACGGCCGTTGCTCTCTACCAGGTTCAGCAGGGAGTCGTAGCTGTACTGCTCGCTGCTCTGTTTGTCCAGTCCTGTTGTGCGGGTTATCCGGCTGATCTGGTCGCGCGGGTCGTAGTGGTAGCTGCTGGCGCCGCGTTTGTTGTCTTTTACGCCAATCAGCCTGCCCGATTTGTCCCAGCGGTAGCGGCGTGACACCTCGGCCAGTCTTTCGTGGGCGGGAGATGGGTAGTCGTTTTTCTGTCCAGCCAGCTGACCGGCAAGTCTGCCGCAGGGGTCGTAGCTCTGATGCAGCGAGAAGGCATTAAGGGACTGGGGATCAGGGACTGGAGACGGGGATAGACTTTTTTCGTTACGATATTGCCGCAGGGTTTCAAGGCCGCGACTATCCCTTTTGAATTCCAGTGCATGGCCGTTGCTGTGCAGTCCTTTGAACTGTCCCAGCAGGTCGAAGGAGAAGTCCGTCTTTCCGCTGGGGCTGGTGCGGCTGAGGCAGCGGCCGGAGGTATCGTAGCGGTATTCTATGGAAGTGCCGTTCTGGATTTCCTTCGTCAACCGGCCTTTGTCGTCGTAGCTGAAGAGCAGCTCGCTTGCCGGTTCCTGTTTTTCAGTGTGGTAGGTCGCCGCCCTGGTCAAGCGGTCTGCCGGGTCGTATTCATAGACGATGCGTTGATTCGTGGTTTCGACCGCGACAATCCGGTCCAGTTCATCCCAGGTGAGGCGCTGTTCGACACCATCGGGCAGACGTTTGCTCAGCACCCGGCCGATGGCATCCCTGATGTAGCGGGTCTGCCGTCCGGCCCAGTCGCTTTCCATGGTCAACTGGCCGGCCAGGTTGTAGCGGTAGGTCCAATGTTGTCCTGCGGCGTTGGTGACTTTTTTCAGCCGGGCGGCGTTGTCGTACTCGAGGCTGGTAATCCGCCCTTTGGGGTCGATGACGCTGTGCAACAGGTCGAAGGCGCCGTGCCGGTAGCGGGTGGTCTGCCCTTCTCCGGCGATATGACTGGCCGGCAATCCTTCCTGATCGTAGCTGAAGTTTTCTTCGCCGCCATCGGGGTGGATTATGCGGCTCAGGTCGTTGCGTGGATTGTCGGGGGAAGGATCATACTGGTAGCGGGAGGTGTAACCGGCGGGGTCGGTGAACTGCCGCAGGCGGCCCCACCTGTCCTGATCATAACTGGTTGTTTCTCCCTGTCCGTTGCGCAGGGAGGCCAGGCGGCCGTGCTGGTCGTAGGAGATGCGGCTGGAGACGCCATCCGGACCGCTTTCGGCGATGAGGCGGCCGTTGTCGTCGTAACTGAAGCGAAAGATGCTGCCGTCCGGTTCTTTTGTTTCCAGCAGGTTGCCGCGCTGGTCGTATTTCCAGGTGGCTGAGGTCCCGTCCGGGTAATCTATTTGTGAGATCTGGCCATGTTTGTCGTAGGCAAGCCTGGTGGCACGCCCAGCCCAGTCGGTTTCGCCAGTCAGGTTGCCGTAGGCGTCGAAATCGAAGGTGGTTGTCCGGCCCAGCGCGTCGGTGGTGGAGAGTTTGCGGTCCAGACCGTCGATTTCATGGCTGGTAATGTGGCCGAGCGGATCCTGTTCGCGGATCAGCAGATCGTTGTCGTTGAACCAATGGGTGGTGCAGCAGCCGGTGGCGTCGAAGTGTGAGAAGATGAATTAAAACCTGCACCGACGGTTATGTATTTCGTCGGTGCAGATGCCTCAATTCGACTATGGAGTTTTCAAAGAACTCGTTTGACAGGGGCAAAACTTGTCAAGTTGTCAGCTACTTATCAGTAGCCTGACACCTATTACCTCATCCGCCGGTTTCCATGTTGAGTTTTGTGATGAGGGATTTCGGAGGCTATAAGTCGTGCTACGCGCGGCATGAACAGAAGTCAATCCTGAGGATCGACCAGTCAAGAATTAATTGTCATGATGTCCCTGTATTTGAATTCAACATGTCAACTCGGAAATATGCTCCTGCAAAACAATCGAATACTTTTCAAGAGCAAAATCAATTCTCATACTAGGGTCAAACGGTCCTTTCTTTCTGTTTATTGCTTGCTTTGGCCACTTTTTCTTGATGATATTATCCAATGAATTGTCTTTTCCGTTTATAGTTATTCTTATCCAAGGGTAATCGCCATATTCATAGATAACATCTAATTCTATATCCATATCGCTTTTTCGATACTCGATCCAACATTCTGGCGGCATAATCCTTGGATCTGATTTAGAAAAAGAATATTTTTTAACTAGGAATCCTAAAAACTTTTCACAGGATTCAATAAAAGGTTTAAATGCTGTTGTCTTGTTGTCATGCGAAGCTGTCATAAATGTACCCTTTTTGCTTTCTGAAGATCGTAGCGACCTATCACATTTTTACCCACTTATACAGTCTGAATTCTTTTTCTGTACCATCTACATCTACCTTAATCCTTCGTTGATACACTCGCTCGTATCCAGCTTTTTTAAGCTCTGTGCGTTCAATTTTGTAATAATCACTTCTTGTAGGCCTCAATCGATCTGTTCCAATATCATACATATCTCTGCCTGAGTTCATTTGGTCATTTATCCATCGTTTCTGATTGGCCTTCCACCTTGCTGGGTTATTGCTCCTTGGTTTAAATGTGTGCGCCCCAAGCTTCTGAGCAACAGGCGAAACTCGTTTTGGCATTGTTTCACCTAGTACAATTGGCTTTTTCGTCCCGCACGCCGCCAACCCCAGCGGATCAACCCACTGCATCGGATCATGCACATAACCATGGGTCCGCAGCCCGCCTTCCAGGCCGATCGGGTCCGGACTGAGATATTGCCCACTATCCGGATCATAATACCTGTTCAGGTTATAGTGTAGCCCGCTCTCCTCATCCTCCCACTGGTTCTGGAATCGGAGATTGCAATCTACCAGCGGCTTGAAACTGCCCGGTTGCTGCATCTTCTGCCAGGCAACCGTGGTTTCACCCCACAGGCTCTGCTCGGCCTGCCAGACGCAGTTGCCCTCTGTGTCGAACAGTTCTTTCGGTGTTCCCAGATGATCGGTGACAATCGGATAAAAGTTGCCGCTTGTCTCCTTCGCCAGCGGGTTAAAAGTACCCGGCTCGAAGTGCCAACGGCTGACTTCCGTTGTTTCACTGGTTGTCCGGTGTTCTTCCGCCAGGGTGGCACCCTGCCAGAGATAGCTGACAATGCTTTTCTTGCCGGAGTTGCCGGCCTTGACGCATTCCTTCTTTATCCGCCTGCCGAAGGCATCGTAGGTATAGCGCCAGATCGCCCCGTCCGGAGTGTGGGTCTCCGTCAGCCGGTCGAAGTCGTCCCAGCAGTAGTGCCAGGTTTTGGGGCGGAAGGCGTGCTTTACGACCCTCTTTTCAACAAGCCTGCCCCGGCTGTCGTGACGGTAGCTGCTCCGGCCGATGCTTTTTACTTCGCCGTTTTCATACTGGTGATGGCGGCCGTTACTCTCTACCAGGTTCATCAGGGAGTCGTAGCTGTACTGCTCGCTGATCTGTTTGTCCAGGCCTGTTGTGCGGGTTATCCGGCTGATCTGATCGCGCGGGTCGTAATGGTTGCTGCTGGCGCCACGCTTGTTGTCTTTTACGCCAATCAGTCTGCCCGATTTGTCCCAATTGTATTTGCGGGATATTTCGGCCAGTTTTTCATGGGCGGAAAGTTGTTTGTTCTTACCAGCCAACTGGCTCTGCAACCGGCCACAGGGGTCGTAGCTCTGCTGCAAGGAAAAGGCATTCAGGGACTGAGGACCGGGGACAGGAGACGGGGATAAACTTTCTTCGTTACGGTATTGCCGCAGGGTTTCAAGGCCGCGACTATCTCTTGTGAACTCCAGCGTGTGACCGTTGCTATTCAATCCCTTGAACTGTCCCAGCAGATCGAAGGAGAAGTCCGTCTTTCCGCTGGAGCTGGTGCGGCCGATGCAGCGTCCCGCGCTGTCGTAGCGGTACGTTATTTCGCTACCGTTCTGGATTTCCTTTGTCAGCCTGCCCTTGTCGTCGTAGTTGAAGAGCAGTTCGCTTTCCGGCTCAAGGCTGGTTTTTGTGTAGGTCGCCGCCCTGGTGAGGCGGTCTGCCGGGTCGTATTCGTAGACGATGCGCTGATTCGTGGTTTCGACCGCGACGATCCGGTCCAGTTCGTCCCAGGTGAGGTGCTGTTCCACCCCATCGGGAAGGCGTTTGGTTATTACCCGCCCGATGGCGTCGCGAATATAGCGGGTCTGCCGTCCGGCCCAGTCGCTTTCCATGGCCAGCTGTCCAGCCAGGTCGTAGCTGTAGGTCCAATGTTGCCCGGCGGCGTTGGTGACCTTTTTCAGCCGGGCGGCGTTGTCGTACTCGAGTGTGGTAGTTCGCCCTTTGGGATCGATGACACTGCGCAACAGGTCAAAGGCGCCGTGCCGGTAACGGGTGGTCTGGCCTTCTGGTGCGATATGGGCGGCAAGAAGACCTTCCTGGTCATAGCCGAAGTGTTCCTCACCACCATCGGGATGGATGATGCGAGTTACATTGTCGCGCGGGTTGCCGGGGGTCTGTTCGTATTCGTAGCGGGTGGTGTGGCCGGCCGGGTCGGTCAGCTCCCGCAGTCGGCCCCAGCGATCCAGATCATAGCTGGTGGTCTCCCCCAAGGCGTTGCGCAGGGAGGCTAACCGCCCCTGTCGGTCGTAACCAAAGCGGCTCGCTGTGCCGTCCGGTCCGGTTTCCGAGATCAGGCGGCCTTGCTCATCGTAGCTGAAGCGGCAGACGCTGCCGTCAGATTCTTTGGCTTCAATGAGATTGCCCCGGTCGTCGTATTTCCAGCTGGTGGAGGTTCCGTCCGGGTAATCTATCTGCGTAATCAGGCCGTGCTTGTCGTAGGCAAGCCTGGTGGCACGCCCAGCCCAGTCGGTTTCGCCAGTCAGGTTGCCGTAGGCGTCGTAGTTGAAGCTGGTTGTCCGTCCCAGCGTGTCGGTGGTGGAGAGTTTGCGGTCCAGGCCGTCGATTTCATGGACGGTGATATTGCCAAGGGGATCCTGTTCGCGGATCAGCAGGTCGTTTTCGTTGAACCAGTGAGTGGTGCAGCCGCCGGTGGCGTCGAAGTATTCGGTTTTCTTTTCTTCCGGATAGTAGACAAAGCGGTCATTGTACATGCCGTCCGGGGTGCTGGTGGCGATGACCCGGCCGTGGCTGTCGTAGTCCAGATCGACGGTAGTCGCACCGCTGTCATGCCAGTGGTTGAGCAAACCCTCTTTGGTATAGGTGTAGTGGAATTCACCGCTGAACTGGCCCTGGACGTCGCTTAATTCGCCGCTGGCGTTATAACTGTACTGCACCACCGGTTGCAGTCGGCCGCTTTCATCCAGGGCTATGCTTTCGATGGCGCCTTGGGCGGTGGTGGTGACAACAAAGGTGGCTCCGTCACTATGCATGACACAATGCAGGTGGCTGCCGTTGTAAATGAAGTCGATGCGATTGCCATTGCGGTCTTCGATGGCGGTCATGCGTCCGATACCAGGACTATCTTCACTGGTGGTAAAGACCAGCGTCTGCTGGCTGCGAGTGTCAAACAATCGGGCGCACAGCCGGGTGCCGGTGAGGTGATAGTGGGGGGCCTTCAGGTTGCGGGCGGTGAATTCTATTCTTTTGCCCAGCGCGAATTGCAGGATTTCGCCGTCGCCGTCTTCAAGGTTGACAGTCGGCTCTGTTGCATCGTAGACCAGCCGCTGCGACCAGTTACAGTACCACTTGTTGCCCAGCAGCCCTTCCACCGTATCCTTGCCGGAGTAAACACGGGTAAGCCGGAGCGGCAGAATGCCGGGATATTCGAAATCGGTGCGGAAGTCCACATAACTGCCGTCGGATGGATCGATCGGTTCACCGAAAACCTTCTTGCCTAGCTTGGAGCTTCTGAAACGCACGGCGCTGAAGCAGAGGGCTACCTCGGCGATGGAGACGATTGACTGCTCCAGGACCGACATTTGGGAATCGATCGGGCCGTATTGGCCGGTGGTGCTGTCGGCGAAGATCGTCGTGCAGCCACCCTGGATGGTTGCGCCGCAGGTGGTCTTGTGGCCGATGCGGGCCAGGGGCAGACCGTTGACGGAAATGGTTTCGCTCCCCTCGACGATCTCCGGTGGCACGGAGTGTTTGCTGCAGCTTATTTTATCGGTGACGCGGGCAACGGGCTTGCCCTCGAAGAAGACATCCGGCGAACCCTGGATGATTTTGCCGGTGACGGTTGCGGCTTTGGAGAAGAAACCGTTGACCAATGCACCTGCGAAACCACCCCCCAGACCGGCCGCGGCGCCGATCAGGAGCGGCGCGGCAAGTCCGCCGGTCGTAACAACGGCCGCGGCAGCGACGGCGCACAGCACGCCGACCGCTACGCCCGCCAGCAGGCCGCCCAGTGCCCCGGCAAAAGGAGAGCTGTGGGCAATGTCATGTCCGATGGTCGCCGGTTGCGGGCCCTGTCCGGCAATTTTCGGCTTGCCCAAGAAGTCGAGTAGTTTCTCATCGAGGGCAAAATGGTTGACCAGCGCGGCGCCGGCCATAGCTCCGGCAATGCCGGCAGCCAGCGGCGCGGCGTAACAGGCTACCGCGGCGATGCCGCCGGTGCCGGCAGCGCCGATGGCGCCATAGCCGATGGTCGCTGCGGTGACCGTTGTAGCAGCGGTATGACCTGCGGATTCGATCTTCGCCACCTGCTCGGTATTGCTGTCGCGGCCTTGCAGCGCAACCATCTTTTGTTGCGAGGTCAGCTCTTCCGGTGCGCTCATCTGGCGGCGCCTTCCTGTACGATCGGTACCTGGCCGAGTTTAAAGCTCTTCATGGCGGTGACCAGCGTCGTACGGGTTGCCTCGTCACTTGCTCCCGGCACGGTGGCAGTCAGATTGAGCACGCACCCGTTGTTGTGAATGACGCAGATCATCTGGTTCATTGCCGTACCCTGATTGTCCCAGCTGAATTCGAGAAAGTGGGCCGGCAGGTCGTCGATGGAATCGGGGCTGTCCGCCAGTAGTTTGAATTTGGCCAGTTCTTTTGCCAAGAGTGCCTTCTGGTTGGCAAGGTACTCGGCAAAACCTACTCCGGCCGGCAGTGGTTCACGGGTAATGACCAGGTTTGTACCTTGTACCGGGAGATGATTTGCCGCCAGCATGTTTACCGAGCGATCCTGCCACTCACCGGTTTCAAAAGTAATATAGCCTTCCTGGATTTGATAATGCATGGTCTTCTCCTGATCTTATGGTATCTGGTTTTGTATGCTATTCGTTCATACGGATCGTGCCGCCCTTGATGGTTATTCCCGAAGGATCAAGGGTAATAGTACTGCCACCGCAGACGATCGTGATCCTTGAATTAGCTGTCAGGGTAATGTCCTCGGCTGTTTTAGATAATGATTTCTCGACAGTTGTATTGCTGTTGCCGCCGACCATTTGCCCCTTATCATTCTTGACCAGAATGTTCCAATCTTTTTCGCTCTGCAGGTAGACCTCTTCAGCCCCTTTTTTGTCTTCGAAGCGTAGTTCGTTGAAATTATTGGGGCCGCCGCCTGGAGTGCTTCGGGTCCTGATGCCACTTTGGGTCTTGTTGGCAGGGAGATTATAAGTGGGCTGTTTGGCTTCGTTGATGGCACTACCCAAGATGATTGGAAAATCCATATCCCCATTTACAAAGGCAACCAGTACTTCATCGCCTACCCGTGGAATAAACTGGCTTCCCCTGGTCGCTCCGTTCCAGAACTGATTGACACGGAGCCAGCATGATGTATTGTCATCTTTATTTCCATCTTTATCCCAATGGAATTGAACTTTGACGCGGCCATATTTATCTACATTTATATCTTCACCAGGGGGGCCGGTCACCGTTGCGGTCTGGATACCGGGCACAATTGGTTTTGGTGTGATTCTTTCAGGTCTGTAAATTACTTCCGAAGGAATCACCATGAGAACATTACTGTAGCGGGCAGCTTCCCCCGAGGCAAATTCACCTATGGCTTGGGGTTGTTTTCCTTCGTGCATGACTTCGACGATAAGATGCGAGTCGTTGAATTGAGAACAAGGATGATCACTGAGTGTAAACGTTGCTCCTGGAGTTAAACGTGGGATGTTGCTGATTCCACGTCCCTTCTTTTTCAGGGTATGAATTTCTTGAAGTCGTACCGTGGCGAGATGTTTTCCGCGCTCGGTATTACCGTACAAACCGTGGTATTCATAAGAAAAAAGTTCATCCAGTCCATCCCCTTTGTCTTCTGTCGAAAGATCTAATGAAGGATGCTTGAAATTGTAATTTTTATGGATAAATTTACCGGAACGGGTGCGTTCTGAAACGGCAAATGATTTAACACTTTCTTTCTCGGCTACCAGTCCGTCGTTGGAGTTGAAGCTTAGTGTGGCGTCTCCTTCAATATCCCTGTAGAACGCTTCCGTATCGCAAAATACAAGAACGTGTTTGTCTGCATAATGTTCAAAAAAGAAGAAAATCCCCTCTTCCTCTAAAAGTCTGGAGATAAACTCAAGGTCAGATTCCTGGTATTGGACACAGAAACGTCTGGGTGGCAGGTCATTGGCTAGGCGCCACTCTACTTTATCACCTGCAATATCATGCTCCTCCAGGATGGTGCCGGTAATTTCCTTGACACTCTTTTTCTGGAATATGCGACAATTCTCCTTGAGGTACAGAAAATGAAGAGTGGGGACTATCTGGACCTGATAAATATAGTTTCTATTAATTTTTCCGCTTTGGCGAAATTTACGGATAAGTCCATGAAAATAGCGGTCGGTTTGCTTGCCTATTATCGTGAATAAAGCTTCTTGTAGTTGCAATGATTCGAAAGCTATTTCATCTGTACATGAAACTGTCAGATTTACTTCGAAAGTTGATGAAATTTCCTCAGATGCGTTAAAACTCAAAACCGAAAAAACCGAATCATGGTCGGGGACTTCAAGCAAAAAGCTTGCGTCTGAAGCTGATGACATAATGCTATTCTCCTTATGGTTTCCGTCTGTTTTTGAGGTCTTGAGCTATAGACTGAAAATTGCGCCAGAAAAGAGCTTCTTTGAAGTGTGAAACGTCCTTTGTTTTCTTTATTCTGTTTTGTATCGCCATATAATCCTCAGGCTCTTTAAGTGCTTCCGGATCATAATTGAGGACGCAGGATTTGGACACGTACTCTTCAGGCAGGTTATTTAAAAATGAATTAGTAATATTGATGATATTGTCCTGATGGATGTAAAATGCTTTGGAATTGACATTAACAAAGCGGATCATACCACATGTAATATTTTGCTTGCGGTTGACAGGAAGAGCGGTCTCTCTGATATATTTTTTTAATTTTTTAGCAACATAAATATAGAAATCACTATCTATTCTTATTTTATCTATGTAGTAAGAAAACCAATAGATATTGTAAACATTTACTTTTACAGAAGCAGAAATCATCTTGACAAACTCTATTGATCCTCTCGTGGTGTAAGTACAATCGTACGGCTTGCCTATACCTTCTATAAAAATTTTATCCGATTTTGCGTTAGCTCCTTGCTTGCTCAACAAAAACGATTTGAAAAAATAATTCAGCGCAATCGGGTCTTTTTTTATCGCCATGTCAATAGATTGTATTGCTTTGTCAAGAGATGATATTTTTCCTTCTTTATGCATTAAATAGTATTCCTGCGCCTCGTAAAAATAATACATGCCGGAATTACTCAATTTAGCAACCTTGTTTCCATGATGGTTGTTAGCAACAAGTAAATCCAATAAATAGGCCTCAGTTGTTTTGTTGTATTTTAAATATGTGGCGACTATGTTGTTTGACTCAGTTTCACTTTGTATGTATGTATTGTTTTCTTTAGTTAGCGCTCTTTCTGGATACAAAAAAAATTGAGCCAGCAATAATACCAATACCATTAAGTAAATATACGATTTGTTAATCAGCATTGACATAATGTAAATCCTCTCAATCAGTTTATTAGCAATTATGACATTCTATTTATCAATTTCATCAATTTGGTCCTTGTATTTATTGTCAACTCTGTTTTTGTATACATTTTTCGGTGCCTTATCTAACCAAGGCATATCTTTGGTTGTTGGAGCTGGTATGCCGAATTTGTCCATTAAATGGCTAAAATCGAGCTTTTTCGTAATTTCTGCAATTAAATAATTAAGCCCCCTTTCAGCATCATCAGGTCTAATATCTGTATCATTTTTAGGCTTTACTTCATCTGGTACCGTGAAAAGTGTTTTTGCTTTTTTTGTCTGTTCTACTATTTGTTCAAGGGTTTCCTTAACCCCTTCAAGCAAACCGGGTTGCGCTACAATTGGCGAATTTTTATAGGCGCTTGGTGATTTATTCCGTCCCAGGTATTTTTTTGCATTCGGACCAATTCCAACAATTGTTTTTGACTTTTTGGGGTTCTTAAGTGTGCGACCCATCATTATCTCCTTATAGTTGTGACTAAATCTTATCCATATATTGAGACGAGTTCGAATAATCTGCCGCAGTTTTTGATCAAGATAATGAAACCTATCCATAAAACCGCTAAAGAGACAATGATCACTGCCATTCTAACAAGACTCGTATTGTGACAAGTTTGCTGATTCGGTTTTCCGGGGTATACCCTCGTATCGAATAGTTTGTCGTAAATGGCGGTTTTCTCTTTGCTACGTACGATCATTATTGCGCTAATTACTGAGTAACCCAGAATAAAGAGAGTTCCGATCTTGGTATTCAGGGATTCTAATAATAAAAAAACTACCAAGCTGAACAAAAATAAAAATGAATCAAATTTCTGTCCTACAACACATGCCTGTCTCCAAACCGCGCAGGCCATTCAAAGACGTATCCTTTACCAATCTCATCAACGACAAGGCGAATAAAGCAGTTTTGCGTCACATAGCTACCCAAAAATCGTTCCAGGACAAAGCTGAACATATACAGGTCACCCGGACCGGCAAAATGGTCACCGCTCAGCATTATCTTGGTTTCATATCCGCGGTACATGCGGCTACCTATCAGCCGGTCAATCATTTTGGTTTCGATTGATGCAATACCGTCTACCCGCCTGTTGTTTTGTGTAACGCTGGTCTGATCGTAACTATTTGAAACAATAAAAAGCTTTAATATTACTCGAAGATTTTTGGCTGTTGTAAGTGAAACGTTATTCAGCGAGAAACCTGAAAGGAGTCTCCATTGGCGATTATCTTCAGTATTTGGTTGAATGGAAGGGGTTATGGTTGTTATGTTTTTAAATTCAACAGACGCTGACGTTGTCGATTCAGGAATGCATATCTCTCCAATTTTGATGCGTCCTGGCAATGAACCGTTTGTACACGTCAGGCTCACGTTGAAAGTAGTGCTGTAAAACCTGTTTTTATCTCCTGTATTTGACAATTTCAGGAAAGAGTCGAACCCTTCTCTAAATGGAGAACATGCCTTTGTTATTTGGTAATACGTATTAGAGGATGTTCCACGCGACGAATGGGAATACAACGAATATTCGACTTTTTTTGCATATTGCCGATTAAAACCAGTAACCCGATCCACAGAGAAGATACTGTAATCAGCAGGATTATTTCCGGAAGGACATATCTTTTGTTCATAACTTCCAGGTGCAAATGTCATCGGTAGAGCTTGAAGCTTAAACAGGTTGACAACCGGCGTGGCAAATAGTACGAAACTGTTTGCAGTGATCCGCGGCACCACCAGCGGGCAATTGGTCAGTTCAAAATTGATTTCAAACCGGGAATCGTCGCCAAGGTTTTTGCATTTGTCCAGGCCGGTAAGATCGATGAACAGGAATTTGTCGTGAAACAGGAAGTATTCCTGAAGTATCTGATGACCGGGGAATAAGCCGGTTTCGTTAGGGAGTATGGTTTCGTTATCGGAAAATCCGACCGGTTTCAGGCTGTCGGGCGGAAGCTCGATGCCGACGCCGTTGCTGTCCGCGGTGATTATAATGCGTTTCAGGTAGCGCATTAACAGTAGATACAGATCACAGGCCGCCGGATAGTCGTCGCCGAGGAAGAAACGCAGGGATGAAGCTTTCCAGTCGGCAAGGCCGCTGCCGTTCACTTCGAGCTGTAGGTTGATCGAAGGCGCCTTGCCGGATGGTTGGGAGAATGATGCGTTCAGCAGCGTCAGGGGATGCACCGTCACGTCGAAGCAGGTTCGAAACCGGCACTTCGTGCCCTGTACCGGTACCGAATCAACTTCGGCGCCTGCTGAAATCAGCAGTGGGCTTTTGAACTCCGCCTTGGGGGTGAATGAAACGATGGTTGTTGCCGGAATCGGTCGTAAATTCCAGGGGTGCAGCGTTTCGGTCAATTCATGGATGAACTCCGGAATGTCATCATCCAGCTTCCATTGCAGCAAGGCATGGTAGAAAGCTGTCCCTTCCAGAAGTTTTTCCACGCCGGGATCGGACATGGGTCCGCTCACCATGGAGGCCAGGTTTGGATGGGCCTCCGCGAAGCGGGCTGTCAGTTCACCGAGCTGTGCCCGCTCTTCCTGGTAATAGTCAATCAGGCTTCGGCTCGATGCCGGCGGGGCGGAACAGCCGAAATCCGTTTCGATAGCGTTATTGATCGGAGTGGCGGCAAGGGGGAATACCGTGCTCATTTCGCCCAGGGTCTCTCCGGCGAAACACCAGGTGTTAAGACCAAGCCGCGCCGTGGGGTCGCCAAGACGGAGCGGTTTGGCCTCGCCGGCCGCGAGTATCAGTTTCAGGTCAACAGCCAGGGGATCAACCAGGTAAAACTTCACGTATCTTGCCAACTTCTCGTGCAGGAGAGTGCCCGGTACCAGGTCGTTGTACCCTTCCCAACTGAGGGGGCCGATTTCTATCCGGAACTTGCCCATCTGGTCGGCTATTTCGCTGCCGAGAACCGCATCGACCCCGAGCCGACAGCAAGATGTCCCCATGCTCAGCCGTTGATCGGCAGGAATCGGTACCATGCGTTGTACGTTTTGGGTTATCCGGATGCTTTTGATCGCAAAGACATCCCCGAGCAGGGTCTTCAGGCCGAGGGCGGAGCGTGGATTCTGGATCAGGAGCCCGGCGTAGCGCAGCAGCGCCCAGGAATCGGGCACCGTGTCCCGCAGTTCCTTTTCTCCCAGGCCGATTAGGCAGTAGAGCCGTTCCCGGTCAATCGGGTTGTTTTCTTCCACCACGCGGATAAAGAGCCGGTACTTGCTCCAACACTGGAAATAGAGGTGGTAGAGCCGCTGGTGGATGATGTCGAGAAAATCGCGGATTACCGATTCGTCGCTTGAGGCCTCGTCCAGAAGATCTTCGGTATAGAAGTTCGGCAGGGGGGATGAGGAGCCGTACAGGCCGAGGAACGTGGCGGTGACCCGGAGATCGGCGCCAACCCGTTCGACCAGGGTCACGTCGGCTGCCGGAAATGCCAGGGAAAGCTCGGGCCTGATCCGCACTCGGTCCTGCCATGGGACTTCGGGCAGCCCTTCAGCGCCGCGCGGGTCAAGAAACCTGCGGGCAAGGCGCATGACCTGGACAAAGGAAAACTGATGGCCTGATTGCAGCAGGTCCACCATCAGGGGAGATGTTGTTCGCCCAGGAGTGTCGGCCATTGGTGGCTTGCTCCATTCATGATTACGCGAAAAAGACGTATAACCATCTGAATTACTGTTTTTTTAACTATTGCAGTGCGAAATAATTGGAACGGGCCAATAAAAATTACGCGGAAATAATAGTATTTTTTAATGGCACGGATACCATGCGCATGCATATTAAGTCAATTATTTTTAATGTTTTTGTGTTTATGGAACAATCTGGGAAACAAGGTGGAGTCAGGAGCAATGTGGGGTCTAGGACTGCAAAGTTGTAAAGTTGTCCCTGTTCGTCCTCATCGCCGCGATCTTTGCCGCCACTTTATCGCCTTTCTTTGAGCGAGCCTCAAGCCGTTTTGCCGCTGAACATAAGAGAACGATATCCGGAATGATGTGGCGGTCGGTTCCCAGGATGCGGATCTTGAACTGGCAGGCAGCGATGAAGCGGTTGTTCTTCAGGTGGGCAAAATTGATGAAATGAACGGTCGGGCTTTTGGCACCCGTCTTGCGGTTTTCGGAGACGCTGGTGTTCTCCATCAGCAGATGGTGGACATGGCGGTTATTTTCCAGCAGGTTGGTACCGGGGAAGGTTGCGGTGAGCTGTTTATCACTTCCTCGACCTGATCATCCTCCAGCCAGGGGTTGATTATCTTGAGCTGTTCCCGCAGGACCGGCAGCATGACCACTTCTGTGAAACTCTCCCGGAAAGTCTGCTGCGGCGTTTGGATTTTGTCCGGATACAGAATGTTCCACTGCAAGCCGGCTAACTGCTCCAGCAACGGCTTCTCCACATGATTACGTTCATCGATGCGGATATGTTCCGGCGTTTTGCCTCAATCCATGTATCACCCTGGTGAACGAGAATTTACAAAGGTCGGTTAAACTCCTCTTCAAACTGCCGGATCACCGCCAGCAGATCATTAAAGGCGGGAGGCTCGTCGAAAAACATTTCTTCGCGCATGGCGGCATAATCCCTGCGCCATTCGTCCTGTTGCTCCGGTAACGGAATCAACCGCAGACTCCCTTGGTGTAAGGTGCTATAGTCAACCCAACTTTGCTTGAAAAAGAACTGCCGGTGTCGGGCGCAATGATCAAACAGGTCGTGATCCGCCATAGCCTGAGCAGCGATACCCTTGGTGATCAGACACCAGAGGTCGTAGTAATGGCGGGAAAGTCTGGTCTTGCGCCTCTTATCCAGCGGGCGGAACGTCTCTTCGTGCAGAAGCATTGCCTTTTCCCAGAAGGTTCGACGGGCTGCCACAGTCCTGATGGGAAAGGAGCTATCCCGTAACAAGTCGGGAAAAGCCTCAGCCAGATAGGGACGTATGCCGGGGTCTTCCACCGGCTCCGTATCCGAACGGGCACCCAGCTCAATCTTGACTACCGGTCGCAGGTAGGCAATGCTGCCGCTGAACAGCGACGGATACTGGAACAACAAGGTCTGCTGATCCGGATCTTCCGCCTCGGCGGCCGGTGCCAGTTCCCACGCCATACCGCAGGGGATCGCATCTCCCAAGCGCCTGGCCAGCACTGGCTGCAGCTCTTCCAGGACGCGACGGCTGCATTCCTTCAGCAGTTTCTTCTGCCGATTATTGCTGAGGGTCTCCCCACCAAAGCCAAGAAATTCACGGTTAATGACCACGTCGATATCTTCCGAAAACCGGGAGATCAACTGCCATCCTTTGGACAGGGAGGTGCCGCCCTTGAAGGTCAGTTGTTCGCCCCACTCCGGCAGGCTGAACAGCTCCCGCAGTGTCCAGCAGACCCAGAAATCCTTCTCGATGCTCGCCGGTGCCAGACCGAGCCGCTGCTGGCCTTGTTCGCACAGCAGCCGTTGACGGTCGGCAGAAAACGAGAGAAATGTATCCATGTCTTCAGTGTCCTTCCAGTTGCGCTACCCGTCGCATAATGGCCGCAATCCAGGCCGGGGCGTAGCGGATATCCTTCAGCAGATGTTTTTTATCGTCCTCGGAGAGCCTGTTCCGCAAGCGCTCCACCATGGTGTCATCCATGTTCTTCTGGCCGATATGGCGTAATGCCTGGATAATCAGCCCGCTGATCTTGCCGGCGGTGGCCATGGCCTTTGGAGTTGTGTGCTTGAGGATGATGACCTGTTTCCCCAACTGGACCCGGCGGGCCGGGCCGTCCGTGAGGAGAACGATCTTCATCGGTACCTGCTCCGACAGCCCCAGCAGATTGGCGGCATAGGCGCCGGACGGCTGAAGAAGGATGTTGTCACGCCCCTTGAGTGCCTTGACAATGGCGTCCGTCGTGGGCGAGAGGAGTCCGAGATCCGGGTCGGTTCGTGGGTAATCGTAAAGGCCACGGGCCAGGCTGCGAAGTGTCCCTTTTTTCACTAGACGATGCAGTGCTACCCCGACCGCCTGCCGGCTCCCCAAATCCAGAAAATCACCTGGGGTAAACACGCAACCCCTACCATGTCCATAAATGCGATTTAGTATTTTATCGTCAATACTTTGCATGTCATAAAGCTAACATATTTTGTAATAAAAAATAGTATTTTTTTGTTACAAAATATCGTTGTAATGGTCGACCAAGCCAGTACCCCCCTTATACGTAGTATAAAAAAACAACGGAACTATCCCCCAAAAGAAGGTGGCGACTTTTACTGCCGGAAATCGAAGCCATTTCCCGCTTCACGGTCCTGCTACACGACGTCATACCCGTGAAAACGGGTATCCAGACACATGTTGTTTTTTGATATTCCTGGATTCCCGCTTTGCTCCTTTGCTAGGGCTACTGCGCACAAGCCGCGGGAATGACGAGTGTGACCTTTGTTTGGTGGATAGTTCCGAAAAACAATGTGGGGTCAAACAATGTGGGGTATACCAGGACTGCAAAGTTGTAAAGTTGTCCCTGGTCGTCCTCATCGCCGCGATCTTTGCCGCCACTTTATCGTCTTTCTTTGAGCGAGCCTCAAGCCGTTTTGCCGCTTAACATAGTGATGAGGCATCCCGTTTGAAACTTCGCCCAATTCCTTTAGAGTGACGCATGGGGAAGACAGCACACCCCAAGCGGCGAGAACATGCGACTCCGGCATCTTGAATCCCTGCCCGGGAGATAGCATCTCTTCCTCGGTAACGCCGAGAAACGCCAGGTGACTGCTCCAGGCATATTCGTCGGGATTTTAGTAAATTTTTCAGTGCCCCGCTTTGCTCCCCCACAGTTCCTCCAGTCGTTTGTCCCGTCCGCAGGAATACCGGTAGTATTTGTACCGTAGCGGGTTTTTCCGGTAGTAATCCTGGTGATATTCTTCCGCGGGATAGAATGTGCCTGCCGGAGTTATTTCGGTAACGATTGACTGTCGGAATGTCTTGGTCTTTTCCAGGAGCTGTTTCGATTCCAATGCCAGCTTTTTCTGCGTCTCGTTATGATAAAAGATTGCGGTGCGGTACTGGTTACCCGAATCGCAGAACTGCCGGTTCACGGCGGTCGGGTCAATATTGTGCCAGAAAACCTGCAGCAGTCGGGAATAACTGATTTTCGAAGGATCATACGTGATCTGGAGGGCTTCGGCGTGGCCGGTGTTCCCCGCGGAAACCTCTTCATAGCGGGGATTTCCGGTCTTGCCGCCGGTATAACCGGATGTGGTACTGATGACGCCTGCCAATGTGTCGAACGGCGGCTCCATGCACCAGAAACATCCCCCGGCAAAGGTTGCTGTTTCCAGGCTTTTCCGTGCTTGGTCGGACGCGAAGCCGAGAGGGGCGATGGTGAAGAGCAGGAGCAGCACTGCTGAAAAAGTCAGGCCAAGAGTTTTTCGGAAAGTTGTCATGACGGAAGTTTCCTCCTGCTTTTGGTCTACGCCAGCCCGGAGTGCGGTACGGTCGGTTTTGGAAAAACCCTGATGACTTCATCTCTGGCCTTGAAGATTGACGTAATTTCTATAATTGCTGTCGTGATCATTGCCGCAATCGAAAACCTGTCGACGTTCCCGCCTGCGCCGAGAAACTGGCTGTAGTGATAGAGGATCGAACCGTCCGGCTGTACAACAATTCTCCCGATTTTCAGTTCCGTGCTCTGGTAACGCATGAAAAAAGAGGTAACTTGCAGGAACAGTTCCTCGCTAAGCTCGACGGCCATGACGGTAACGGAAAAATGAAGTGTCTGAATGATGGCCTGCGGGATTCTGATGGAGCAGGATACCACCCTATTGGGTGTTCCGGGCGTTTCCGGTGTCGGTATGATGAGCGAGAACCAGATCGTACGGGGATGCTTCAGTTCATATTTTATGCCCTTTGCGTCGAGATATTCCATGACTGATTCCAGAGCCGGCTTCATATTTTTTCTCCCTTCATTTGCTGGTGAAGTCGCAGGGCCATCCAGGCGAGAAACCCGACGCCGAGGAGTAGCAAAGACCAAAGAACCGCTGTTTTAGCGTCGTAGGGAATCATCGGCCTGCGAAGTGCCGTCTTCCCGGACAGGACAACAGGGGGACCCGGAACTGCCGCTTCCGCGACAAAACTTTCTTTCTGCTGGTCTGAGAATTGTCGGAACAATGCGTTTCCGCCACGGGCGCAATTTTCCGGCCGCCCGCTGCCGTATGCCAGCTGGAAAGGCCCGGAACCACGGGCAAGGAAAAGAATCTTCGCGGGGACCCAGCCCAATTCCATCAGCGGCAGGCCTTTCCCGATCCCGCCTCCGCTCTGGTCTATGCGCATGAGCCGGTATCGGTCACTGGAAGCCGGCAGGGCAATGTCGGGGGAGGTTAGTTCCTCACCCTTGATGCGTAGGCGGTAAAGGAGTGTCGATGTCCCGGGCTTCCAGGGGTCTCTTTCTGTTGCCCGGGAAAAAAAGGTGGCTTGAACGAGGGTGTTTTCCTGGGGGAGTCGGACGCGAATCCTGTCCACCGGCATCAGTCCGCTGGTGGTGAAGAGGTAGTCTCCCGTTCGGCTCGAGCGGGGAGTTGCGGTGACGTTTGCCCAATGACGGGGCACCTCCGTTCCCGATGAGGTCAGGCGCGCGACTGCCGAGATGAGTTTCGGCGGTTCCGCTGAGCCGGTTGACGAGAGCCGGTAGTATTTCATCTTCGCGCCGTTCATCTCGATGACGCGCCGTTCCAGTCGGTGGTCACCGTAGCGCAGGTTTATGAGTACAGCCGAGGGGACCAGAAGGGTCCAGTCTTCCAGGTTGTCGCTTCCCTCGACCCTGAGCTTGGCGACCATTCCCTCCGGCTGTTCTTCCCATTCCAGGGCAAGGTCCGCCAGGGGGACTTTCAGGGCGGAGGCGTCCAGAAGGTAGGCGGTAATCCGGGTCTGCCGTGCTCGCGGCGTTGCAGTTTCTACGCTGATTATCGAATCTCCTTCGCCCTTTTTTACCGACAGGGATACGCTGCCCGTTTCCTCGAGTCGGTATCCCGGTACCGGGAACAGATTGATTTTCCGGAATTCCGGACTGACAGGGGCGGGGGCAAAGATACGGGAATGGGTGAAGGGCACAACCTCGCCCTGGCTGTTGAAGACACACAGATCGCCCAGATCGCTTCTGGTAACGGTGCGATAGACGTTGTCGGGCAGGGTGAATTGGTACAGTGCAGCCGTTCCCCCGGTTTGCAGAGACATCCCGAAGGCGAAGTCGCCGGGACGGGAATCCCTGGCCAGGGCGTTGTGCGAAATCAAAAGCAGGCATGTGATGGTAATCCAGAGACACCTCATGGCTGCGTTTCCTCCCGATTGCGTGGTGGCGCAGGCGAAAAATAGCCGATAATCAGCAGCAGGACTCCGACCCCGACAAAGGAAACAATCCGGGCCACGGTTCCGGTGCCGGACAGATCAACGGCAAGCAGCTTTATCACGACCAGCGCCAGAAGTCCGGCACCGCTAAGCCAGTTCGTGCGGATTCCCTTCCGGGTGGCGTATACCATGATGCACAGCGCCAGGAAACTCCAGAAGATGGAAAGGACGGCCTGAAGAAGTACCGAATGATAGAGGGGAAGCACTTGGAACGGGATCCCGCCCCAGTGATGGATGGTTCGGACCAGGATGCCGTTCAGCCAGAGGAAAAGGGTCGTGAAATAGACGGAGTAGAAGATCCTGCCGGCAGGGTACCGGGCAAAGTAGTCCGGAAATGCCACTGTCAGGCGCCTGAGCCACACGGGAAGGACCAGTGCGATCACCGCAAAGGTTACGTCGAGCGGATTGAGAACCGGAAGGTAGCGGAGCGGGAAAGGATTACCCGGGGAGCTAACGGTTGCGTAGAGGGACCAGACCCAGGCCGTCAGGGCAAGGGGGCCTGCCCCGAAGGACAGGTAGGCGCCGTCATGTTGTTTCAGCGGCCACGAAAGGTGCAGGGTCCTGGTGATTACCACCAGTATCAGGAGTGCCGGTATCAGGCCCCAGGCAATGAGCGGCCAGACAGGGGAACCCGCAATCCAGTGATCAAGCTGCCAGGCCAGTTCCAGGGACAGGAGCCCTGCGAGCAGCCAGAGGGTTCCACTGTGGAGCAAGCCCAGTACCCTGACATGAAGCGATTCGTGACGGTAGAGGATCAGGTACAATCCCGCAAAGGAGAGGGGCCAGCCGGCAAATCCGCCATCGGCGAGAGGGTGAAGGTTTTCCGCAACCATTGCCAGTGTGCTGAGAAGCATGGCGGGCAGGAGCGCCAGTGCCGGCCACGCCAGCGCCGGCCACGCCAGCCGTCTTTCCAGGATTGCGCAGCTCAGTGAGGATGCGGTGAGAAAAACGAGCACGATGCCCATCCGGTATCCTTCCGCTGCGTGGCGGTCAATTTCGGCCAATCCGCCGCCGAACCACCAGAGGAGACCCCAGGTCAGCAGTATGATGCCGGTCAGTGCTTCCCATGGAAGAACATCTTCCTTGTGGCGATGAAGGGTATAGGCGGAAAAGACCCCGGTGAGGGCTATGAGTGCCGTACCCAGGAAAAGTCCGTTGAGCACCGGAAGGGAGCCGACAGTGCCGTAGATGTCGGTGAGAAACGCAGTGCCGGCGCCGAACTGGAGGAGCATGCCGAAGACGCGTGCTGACTGCCGATGTTGGCGGACTCCGACCCAGAGGAGCGCCGCCCCCTCAAGGGCCCAGGCGGCTGAGGTCCAGCGTCCGTCAAGGGCAAAGGGTACAGCCAAGGTCGCGAAAATGATGCCGAAGGCGAAAAAGGCTTCGGAGAGGGTCCGCATGAAAACAGGTCGTTTCAGGAACAGGAACCAGGCCAGCGGTAGATAAAAGAGTCCGAGGCCCAGTGCGCTCCAGGCCAGACCGAAGTGATATGGTTCCACGAGCAGTGCCTGCAGGGCGAAGGCCACGATCGGGGTTCCGAAGACCAGGGTACCGTCCACGTACCCTTTCAGGTTCGGGGGCTGCCTCAAGGCAAAGAGCACGGCAAGAAAGGTGTAGATGAGGAAGAACAGGATGAGAAACGGTTCGGTTGTGGCGAAGAATTCCGGACGGTAGTATTTCCAGCCCCAGGATGTGCCGATGATAAAGGTGAAGGAGAAACCGATCAGATTGAGAACTCTCCACGACCTGAACCAGGCGATTCCGGCAATGCCGAGATTCAGGAGGGCATAAAAGCTGAACAAGACGACATGGCTGCCGGTGCCCGTTGAAGCCAGTATCGGCGCAAGGAAGCCGCCCGACGCGCCGAGAATCGCCAGGGAGCGGGAGTCCTGGAGGACCGCCAGAATCGCGGAGAGCACCGCTACGGCCACGAGAACGGAAAAGGCGAAGGACGGAGGGATCAGGGCGTAAAGGCGCAAGGCGGCAAAGGTGGTCAGGTACAGGATGGCAATCCCTCCTCCCTGGAGGGCGTGGGCATAGGCCGCCCGCTGAATGCGAAGCCGCCAGCCGAGTGCGAGGAGTACAACCCCTGCCAGGGCGGCGCCGGAGAGCCGAAGTTCAATGGGGAGCAGGGAATGCTCGGCGGCATATTTGACGAGAAACGAGACGCCGACGAAGAGGACAACGATTCCTGTCTTCACCAGGAGACTGCCGCCGGCCAGAAAATCCTGGATCGGGGTCAGAAAAGCCTGCCATGGTGAGGGTCTGACCGGGGTCTCCTGCTCAGGGAGTGGAGGTGCTGTCGGCGGGCTTTCGGGCCATTCGGGAGACCATTCGGGGATCGATGAACTGTCTGGGGGGCGTTGTTCCTGGTTGTTGGTGAACTCTGGTGCCTTGAATCCGCTGGAGAGAGGCTCGTTTTCTGCCCGGGCGGCAGAGATGGTAGCGGAGGAGATGCGAGAGTCGGAAACTATTCTTTCCCGAAGAGTATCTACTTCCTGTTCCAGGGCCGAAAGTCTGTTTCGATAGGAGAGACTGCTCCAGAGTGCATACCCGAGAAGCAATCCGGTCAGCGCGCCGGTAAACCCTGCCAGTACGCCACCGATGAAAGCGCCGAGCAGAAGGGCAAAAACGATCATTCCTCACCGCCGTTCGTTGAAATGGTTGCCATGCGTCACCGGTCCGGCCGAACGCAAGGAAAGTCCCTTCGGATCGGTCAGTGTTGAGCGCCTGGGCAGGATGGCCTGTCAGCTTTTTCTGAATAGCGGGGCGATTCAGGCAAGGTCTCTCCAGCCCCGGTCACGCAGCTCTTTCTTCAGTGTTTGCAATTCCTGTCGCAGCTTCAGATATTCACTCGGGCTTGGCAATCCCTTGAGGTGGTAGCGCAGCAACATATATTCCCCGTGCAATTCATTGAGGCGTTGCTCGAGTTCGCTATTACGCAGGCGCAATTCAGCGTTTTCTTTGCGTAGTTTGCCAAGGTCCTCTTTTATCTTCGAAAAGATGTCTAGTTCAACGGTTTTCATGGCTTTCACCCCTCCTCTAGTGCTGAATGGGGCGCATTTCCAACCATAGCTACACTCTAGTCAAACGACAATCTTTTGTCAAGGTTGCCATTTCAAGGATAAAGGGTATAATTTCCAATGGTTAGAAAGGAGACAGCCATGAAGGAAGCTATGTTTTTCGAGAAACGGGGAGACAAGAAAGTGCAATGCGGGCTTTGCCGTTTTCGCTGTCTCATTGCAGACGGCAGAAGAGGGCTCTGTGGTGTGCGGGAAAATAGGGCCGGAGTCCTCTATTCCCTTGTCTACGGCAAGGCAGTGGCAGAGCAGGTGGACCCGATCGAGAAGAAACCCCTGTTTCACGTTCTTCCCGGCAGTCTGTCCTATTCGGTTGCCACCATGGGCTGCAACTTCCGCTGCAGACACTGTCAAAACCACAGCATTTCGCAGCCTCCCCGCGAAGGAGGGCGAATAGAGGGGCGGCAGCTTATGCCGGACGAAATAGTTGCCAAGGCCCTGGCTGCCGGTTGCAGATCCATTGCCTATACCTATACCGAGCCGACCATATTTTTCGAGTATGCCTACGACACCGCGGTACTGGCGCACCGAAAAGGTCTGAAGAATATTTTTGTCACAAACGGTTATATCAGCGAGGAGGCTCTTTCTTTTATCCGGCCCTATCTCGATGCGGCAAACATCGACCTGAAGGGCTTCACCGATTCCTTTTACCGGGAGGTTGTCGGGGGGGCGGTTTTGGGCGAGGTTCTCGAATCGATCCGTCTCCACAAACGCCTTGGTATCTGGTTGGAAATAACCACCCTGGTAATTCCGGGACTCAATGATTCCGACGAGGAGTTGGCCGCCATCGCGCGATTTATTGTCGATGAGGTGGGGTGCGAAACTCCCTGGCATGTGAGCAGTTTTCATCCCACCTATCATTTGACCGATCGTTCGGCGACACCGTATGCAACCGTACGGAGAGCTCGCCAGATCGGCATTGCCGCGGGTCTCCGCTATGTTTACGTGGGTAATGTCCCCGGGGATGGGGGAGAAAATACCTGGTGTCCCGGATGTCATGCGCCGCTGGTTACCCGCCGAGGTTTCGACGTCGAAGATATTTCTGTACGGAATGGAAAGTGTCCTTCCTGCGGTTTTGTTCTTGATGGGGTGTGGCAGTAGTGGTAAGACGTTAATCCCTGTTCCGTGCTGGTAGATGCATGGTTGCAGAGCTGACGGGGCGAAGCTTATAATGGTTGCCCCATCTTCTTGAAAATGCTATACATTAGCCTTGTCACTATTTCAAATCAGACGAGGTTTGTTTGAAGGTATCATTTCTTCGCCGTTTTTGGGTCACGTTCTCTGCCCATGTCGTCGGCTTCTATGCTTCCGTGCTCAACCGCTTCACTGTCAGTGGCGATGAAGGTATACCCCCGACCGGAGGTGTTCTTCTCGCATCCAACCATATTTCAGCCTACGACACGATATTTCTGCCTTGGGCCATCCTCCGCAGATTTCCGTTTCAGATGGTTTGGGCTCCTGCCAAGGAAGAACTTTTCGTAAAGCCTTTTCAGCGCTGGATCTACAGTTCGTGGGGTGCATTTCCGGTTCGCCGGAAGCGCGATGTGCGGGCCGGCAGGGTTCTCAACGAGCTTCTTGAAAGTCAGAAGGTAATGTTGTTCCCTGAAGGAACCAGAAATCGAGAAGGGATTCTCGGCAAGGGCAACCGGGGCGTGGGAAAGATTATTTATGATACTCGTCCTACGGTTATTCCGACAGCCCTGATCGGACTCAATCGCTGGAAGTTTCCGGGGTTTGGTCAGAAGGCTCAGGCAGTATTCGGCCCGCCGCTGGATTTTACCGATCTTTTCGAACGTGAAAACTGCAAGGAAACCCATGTGCTCATCGTTGAGCGGGTAATGGCTGCGATCGCCGAACTCCTGAAACGCGAAGGAGCTTTTGTCCAGTGAAAGTCGAGATATTCTGTGACGGTGCCTGCAGCGGCAACCCCGGCCCCGGAGGTTTCGGCTGTGTCCTTCGTTCCGGGAACAAGGAAAAGGAACTGTCCGGCTCCGATCCCCATACCACCAACAACCGTATGGAAATGATGGCGGCCATTACCGCCCTGGAGTCGCTGAAGCGTCCCTGTGACGTGGTGTTGACCACCGATTCCCAGTATCTGGTCAAGGGGATGACGGAATGGATTGACGGCTGGTTGAAACGGGGATGGAAAAACAGCAAGAAAGAGGACGTCCTGAACCGGGACTTGTGGGAGAGGCTACTGGCTCTCGCCGGGGTGCATCGTGTTCAGTGGGTCTGGATTCGCGGCCATAACGGTCATACGGAAAACGAGCGTTGTGACGAGCTTGCACGGCAAGCGATCGGCACGATGCAAAAAAGTACCGGGAAGTGAAGCAAGGTTGAATCAGTTTATTATCGAAGTGTCGGAAGAGGAGATCCGGCGGGAGAAGGAAAAGGGGCGTGAGCTCCGAAAAACCCGCTGGTGGAAAAATCGCCTGGGACGTGGCGTCTGTCACTATTGTGGCGGTACTTTCCCTCCTTCAGAACTGACCATGGACCATTTGGTTCCCATTATCCGCGGCGGAAGGAGCACACAGGGAAACGTAGTGCCTGCCTGCAAGGAATGCAACAGCAAAAAAGGGTATTTGCTTCCTTTGGAATGGGAGGAATATCTGAACTCGGTGAGGGAAGAACAATGATGCCGCGGGGAACCAGCAACTATACAACGGTGATCTATGACTGCGATGGCGTAATGTTTGAGTCGTTTGAGGCAAACTTCGCTTTTTATTCCAAAGTCATCGACAGGTTCGGCAAACCACCGCTCGACAGGAATAGTGCGGAAACCATGCGCCTTCTCCACACCTATTCCAGCAAGGATGTGCTTGCGAAACTGTTTGCCGACGACCCCCGTGAACAGGCTGCTCTCAGTTTTGCTGCCTCCATTGATTATCGGGAGCTTCTTCCGTTCATGCATCTGGAGGAGGCATTCGTCGAGACCGTGCAGGCTTTGCACAACAGGGTAAACCTGGCAGTCTGCACCAACCGCTCGAACTCGATGGAAATGCTTCTGGAGGATTTTGGGCTGACATCATATTTCGGCTATGTCATGACCGCGGCGAAAGTGAAAAACCCTAAACCCCACCCCGAACCGCTGTTGAAGATTCTCGAGTACTTCCGTATTTCTCCGGGGGAAGCTCTCTTTGTTGGTGATTCGGAGCTCGACCAGAGATCGGCCGAGTCTGCCGGAGTGCCCTTTGTTGCCTACAAGACCAACCTTCCTGGTTTTGCGCGAATCGATCACCATTCTGAAATCCTGAAACTAATTGAAACAAGAAATCCGGGCGTGAACGCCCTGGCTTGACTTGCTTCGGCAACGAAGAGCTGAACTGTGTGAAGTCGGGCTCAGGGTAAGTTGCCGAGAAATGATGGCGTGTTCCGCCGGAAGACAGAGGGAAAAATGATAAAAAGCATGACCGGGTACGGTAAGGCCGAGTCTGCCCTTGATCAAGGGAAAATTGCCGTAGAGATGCGGTCGGTGAACCATCGGTACGGGGAGGTTTCGGTTAAACTGCCCCGCGCACTTGTCTGCTTCGAGAACGAGGTGCGAAAAGTTGTCTCCGGGCGGCTGAAACGGGGCAAAATTGATGTCTTCATTCAGTTGGAAACTGCGTTTGCCGGCCGGCCGCCGGTAGTAAACGCTTCCCTGGCACGTGAGTATTATACGACATTTTCCGCCCTCAGTGAGGAACTCGGCATTCGTGAACCAATTCCGCTGGCACTGATTGTCTCCCAGAGGGATGTGCTGGCTGTTGCGGAAAATGATGTAGAGGCGGATAGCATGCGGGAGGAGCTTCTTGCCGTTGTGGAGAGAGCGATCGACGCAATGGAAACGATGCGGCTCCGTGAAGGTCGGGAACTGGTCGAGGATCTTCGGACACGACGAGCAAACCTTAGCAGATTTATCGATGAAATTGCCCGTAGAGCGGCTCTCGTTCCAGCCGAGTATGCGGAGAAGCTTTCGTTGCGCCTGGCACAGTTCGGAGTGAAAAACATGCCTGACGAGGCGAGGATTGCCCAGGAAGTGGTTTTGATGGCGGACCGTTGTGATATTACCGAGGAACTGGTACGCTTCGCAAGCCACCTCGTTCAATTTGATGCTGCGCTTGAATCCCGTGAGCCGGTTGGCCGAAAACTCGATTTTCTCCTCCAGGAGCTGGGTCGCGAAGTGAATACCGTCGGTTCAAAGGCCAATGATAGCGAAATTGC
>Ga0351897_1021_pt1 | contig 40697 bp, 31 predicted proteins | sample BONcelHT113001C4_FD_206876 | JGI IMG/M metagenome (GOLD analysis project Ga0351897, IMG submission 206876) | Enriched cells from coal bed in the Powder River Basin, Montana, United States - BONCAT cells T11 rep1 HSBNCT.T11.300.1.C4 ... | reverse complement strand
GCAAGCGCTTACTGGACTAGCGGTTTGGGCCTATGGAAAAAGACAGGGGTATGAGAGAATTTTTTCTCTCATACCCCTGAATTATTTTTTTGATCGTGGTTCTGGCTATGTTTTTGCTGGGGGTTGGGCTTGCATAAAACCGGGATACTTTTTGCGGAATTCGTCGGGTGTGAGCCCATCTATGAGTACCGGGTCACTTTGTGGTGGCTTTGCTTGCCCGGGCGAAATAGTACCACTCTTGTCAGGGGCGGGCTTTGCTTTCCCTGGCTCCTCTTCCCCTTGGCACTCTGCGTCTACGCTTGGAGCCGGCTTGCTCAAGTCAGGGATAACACATCCGCCGGAGGTTGCTTCTATTGGCTGCCCCATGGCAGCCTTGACGAGGTCCATTATTAATTTATTCATTTCTTTGACTAAGGTTTGTATGCCGCCAACAGGATCAAGCACATTATAGTCTGGGTACGTGCGGCAAACCGTTTGTCCGCTTACCGTTGCTACGACGGTAACGCCCTTTATTTTGAATGTTTTCGAGAACTCTTCCAGATTAGTTTCGCCATTAATGCTGTGAATAATAAAAAGTGTTTGGAGCTTCTTGGCGACGTCAGCGGCTGCTTTGCCCGCGAAGATTCCCACGTCGCGTGCGAATCCAAGCACGTCGGCCGCCGCCTTATCAAGCCCGAGTTTTCTGACAATGTTGTCATTGACCCACTGCCCCAATTTGGTTCCCTCAAACGATTTTTTTGTCCTCAGCAACTCAAGTTTGATTCGTTCTCCCCAGCAGTCATAGCAACATTTATTAAATATTCTACCGGTCCAGTGGATCTTATCGCAGCACGTCCCACAGATCGCGTTGGCCCTGTTCTGTACTTTTACGATGTCTTCTTGGGAGGTGCTTCGTACCATCTGCATGATAAGATCGTCCATTTCGCGCTTGTACTGATTTGTGTTGTTAATAATATCCAGCTCCATGCCCTTCATAAGTTTTTGTGTGAGCTCATCTTTCAGCGCGATTTTAATCTTGATATTCTTCAAGTTGTCTGGTCGGAAGAATTTTGCGACTTCTTTGAGGGTAAAGTTAAGTCCCGTTACATAAATTTTGCCGCCAATTTCTGCGCCCTTTGGCCCCAGATACGACGCACTGCAGAATGCAAAACCATCTTTATTCAGTTTGATATTTGTGGTTGTTTTGAGCAGGTGCAAAATGGTGACTCTGCCATTGATAACAAACGCCTGTTCGTTCTTGGTAAGGGCGATGTTGATGCAGGGGTCGCTTTTGCCGTCAGCGCTGGTGATTGAAAAGATCGGCTCGGCGACGTTTTCAGGCCAGACTATTTTGGGGATTTTACCTTTGACGACCAGCCCGTCAAGGCCGATGTTTAGGTCGCCACAGATATCGCTGGTGCCGCAGACTCCCCCTTCGACGCCACAGGCATCCTTCTCTTTTGACTGAGCTGGCGCTGGAACCCCTGGGACTGACACGGGGCCACCCATGACACAGGGGGCGACTTTGACATCCCATTGTTCTTCCCCAGGGCGCGCAAAGAGTAGGGTTTTAGATTCTGGCGCCGGCAGAGGCTTTTCTTCTCGAGCCGGGGCTTGGGGCGTTGGGCTTTGCTTGCCTGGCAAGTCTAGATAGATTGCTCCTCCGATGCCTGCAGGTATGCTTATGTCCCAGATGTTTGCGCCCAATGGGGCGAACTTTATGCGGGCGTGCCGGATTCGGGGGAGGTTTTTTTCGATGATTTTTGCAAAATCACTCGATATCGTTGGTATTTTCGGAATTTGGAAACTTGCAGGCAAAAGGCCTTTGTTCAAGCGATCCATGGTCAATGCAATAATACTGTCAATTGTGTAGAGCAAAGAGGTTGGATTTTTTATATCGAGCAAGAACGCGAGGGAGGTTACGTCTTTGCCGACGTTAAGGGCAATTTCGCCACTCATGAGCCGGTCATTATCGCGAATTTCTTTTGATTCAGGTGATTCATAGGGGGCGCTGCATTTGAGTTTCTTTGGATTATTCCCAACGGTCACGCAGCCTGCAATGCCCAATTGCCCCGGTATGAGTAGGTCAACGGCCCCAACGACGGTCGCTGCCGCTGCAATTGCCTCCCAGGTTTGCCCGATATTGATCCCGACGTTGCCGATGGACATGAGCGGGAGCCCCAGTGGCTCAAACCATTCGCCTTTCATGCCGCCAGTTATTTTAAATCCGACCGGTGAGAAGAGTAGATCGAGCCCAAATTTAAGCCTGTCGTCGTGCTCCGGGGGAGTCATGGTGAAGTTGCCGCCAAAGCCTATGGCTGGTTCGCCGGTAAAGACCAGCGCCATATTGGCCTTTTCGAACACGTAAGACTGCCGATATTTTTTCTTGTTAGGGGGAAGGTTGCGATCAAGCTCTTTTTCATCTGATACGCCCGGCAATACGAGTTGGTAGCTCCCTGTTCCCAGTTTCGCGCGTCCGATCATGCCGCGTGGCTTGGTTGGGTCAAAGACAAAATCAAAGGTTACGGAGAGTAACTTGTTGCTGCCGGCTCCCTCTGTCTCTTGCGTTTTCTTCAGTACGTCGCGCAAATAGAAGAGCACAGGATTCTTTTCGGTGTCTCCTGAAAGGGTAAGCCCTCCCTGGCAGTTGATGCCGGGTTCGATGTCCCAATCGCCGATCTTTTCTTTTCCGGTACTGAGTACGAATTTGGTTGAATGGAGGCTTATGAGGTCCAGTGCACCAAGCAGTAAGTCTTCAGGCTTTTGTGGTGTGTGGGGTGCGGGGATAGGAATGCCCAGTTTGGTGAGTAATTTGCTGAGGTTGAGCCCCTCGGGGAGTGAGAAGACGAGCGTTGCACGCGGGCCTGTTTTTGGGCTGATAGCCACTTTTATGATCAGCTCGCCCTCGAATTCAAAGAGCTTGCCCTTCCCTGAAATAAAGGCATTGCAGACAAAGCCCTCTTGCGGTTGGCTGGTCGCTGCGGAGAGTGGCGGTTTGTCGGTTGCGTTTGGTGGTGCTAGGCGTGTTAGATAGCTAGCTTCAATTGCAGCTTTTGGTTCGTGGATGACCAGCTTTTTTTTGATGTCATCGGGCAATGGAATGGGCAATTTTTCTAATGGTCGCCACTCTGTTATTTTTTTATCTTTGTCATCAAGATAAACCCGGAAGCTTACCCCTTGTGTGCCTCTGTCAGGTGCGGCGGCTTTGGTCGGAGCTTTGGGTGCCGCCCCTTGAGTTGTTGGGCTGGGGGTTGGAGTGCCCCAAGCGATGGCAAATTCGGCAATAACGGGCAGGCCAAGCAGGTCACTCTTGCCATATATGTACGCCCTTTTCTCTTTAGTGCTTAATTTTGCTTTTGCTTCTCTCAGCTCAATACCATTCCAGCTGAGTGCGGCACTCTCCTTCTCGTACCCGACCAGTCCGCCCGATATGACGAGCCCCTCAGCTGAGTTTAGGACGAGTGATCCCTCAAGCGAAAGATTATCAAACGGGGTGTTTGCGAGAGGCGCTTTTAGCTCGTCTATAATTTCAGTGATTTTGCGCTTTTCAATCCTGCCTGCCAACTGTACGGCGGCAAACCGTTCTTGGGCGGTTTTGGCAGCTTTGAGCTTTTTGCCATCGATTTCCCCTGCAAGGGAGACCTTTTGGGTAAACATAGTTCCGGCAATTTTGAGCCCTACCACGCTTCCTTCTATGACCATATCGGCTGTATCAAAGGTCAAGGCAGTGGCGTCATTGCCAGGAATTAGTTCCAGCTTGTTGCCCTTGATGAATTTTATGCCCAGTGTGCAGTTCTTAACAATAAGTTTATGCTGGCCTTTGGTGTCTTTTACATCGGCAAATTCAATATTTCGAAGACCAAAGCGAGCTTCAAGTGGCTCTGCTCCTAGAGCCTCAAGCAGGTTGAAAAACTTCAGGTGTCCCGTGAATGAGATTCTTTCGTCAACCCACTCAAAAACGCCGTCATCAACAACGATAAAACCGAGGTCGAAGTTTTTCCCCTTCTCGGGGAAATTGGCCTGGAGGACAACGCTTTCGCCCCGCTTAAATGATTTTAAAACCACGGACCCAAGCATGGGGAAGTCGATGGTGAAGCTTGACTCAGCGTCTACATCAATGCGTTGTCTGGTTTCAACCTGTCCAAAGTCGCCCAGATCACTAAAATCGGGGGGCTCTGGCGCTTGGGGCAATGTATCTAAGCCCGGTTTCTTAGGGAGCTTTGGCTCGGGCTTACGGAGGCCCGTGCTTAGTTTGCCCGAAAGGCTTGGGGCGAGTAGTTTGAGCGATGCGGCAAACTGTTGTAGCGCGAAGTTGAGGTTGCCCGGCTTAGGGGTGAGGTTGGTGGTGAGTGTTGTAAGGGATGCAGAAAAGTCCTGGAGTGCAGTATCAAGATTGCTTGCGAGGGCAGGCGCCCCACAGAAGAAGATCCCTACAAGGGGGCCCCAAAAAAGCAGCTGTTTTCTCATGACCAATTCTCCCGACATGCTTGGCAGTCTAATAAAATTCTCTGCAGCACGACTCTACCTAATATGGCGAGTTGTCCGCAAGAATTTGGGGAGAAACTTCAGGGCGTGATCATTTAAAAGCCTCAAAGATACAGCATTTTTATGAGATGGTCGAACTGACAGTTGTTTGTGATTCGCTTTTCCCTCAAAGACTCTCCTGAATCAATCTTTTTGAGAATAAATAGTGCAAAATCCTTCAATATGCTGAGGTTTAAAGCTGCTCTCCAATTTCTAATGGTTGATCGGTCCGAGCCAAACTCCTCATCGAGAGAACGATGACATTGATTTTCAATTGCCCAATGGGCTCGAGCAAGCGCAGAAATTTTCTTTGCATCAGATTCCAGGCTGCTTATGAAATATCGCCTCTCGGTTATGGTACGTTTTCCAATCGTCCTGGAACTGATAATAACGCTTATTGATCTTAAACCTTTCCACTGGTTGCGGGCATAGATCCATTTGATATATCCCGTTGATATGCACATGCGCTTTTCGAAGCGGTTTCTCGATTTTTCAAATATCTCACATCTGCTACAAATGCCTTCTAGATCACCATTTCTTTCAACGTCATCAAAGAAAAGCTTTACGTCTGCGTGTAATTGGTGTTGATTCCCCTTTAAGACCAATAGATAATCGCCATCTTTATCAATAATTTTTTTAGCAGTTTTTCTTTGTGTGTGCATTGCGTCTGCAGTTACGGCAACACGAACCAGATTAAGCTTTTCTAGAAGGGGTGGAGCCGCCGTTATCTCATTGCTTTTTTCCGCTATTTTCTCATGAGCAAGAACTCGACAATTTGCAACATCAAATGCTCTTAAACAATTGAACCCACAAGCATTATCTTCTTTCCCGTCGATCGCAATATGCTTGCAATCAACACTTTCACAGAGTGATTCTTCCCAGTATTGCAGCCAGAAGTCTAATTCGAGTGGATCTATAAAGTTTAATGCTCGCGAAAAAGTGCTCCTTGAAGGTATACCAAAAGGCATATCGAGCATCAATTCAAGCTCTTCTTTGTGCCGAATGCCAAACTTGTTGATTGCAACTGCGGTATTTGATTGTCCCAATATGGCAAAGATTGCGATTGCGATAATATTTGCAAGTGAGTGTTTTTTACAGCGATCCATCCGTGGATCTGGAATTGCCCCAATTACTTCAAAAAAATTTACAAATTTTTCCGACGACGCTATAGTTTGCAGGTGTATGTTGCTCATTTTTTCTCCTTGAAAAAGGTTGAAAAGTTGTTTTGTGAGCAACATACACTCTTTTTTTCAAACAGCAAACCCCTAGCATCTGCAAATCTACTCGAATCGCCCCTCTTGACAAAGAAAATATTAAAAACCTCTTACTTCCAAGCTTTTAAATGAACATGCCCTGGAGAAACTTGAGGGGAATTTAGCGATGGAAGAAGGAGAGCCTGATGCCGAACAAATAATAATCCCACTCAAGAGATGGTTAACAACTCCTGAATGGGATCTTATTATGCGTCAGGAAAAATAATTACATCAAATAATGGATACCCAGTATAATCGCTGAAGAGATAAGGAAAAGTAACATTCTTATGCGATCATCTTTTGCAAAAAATAGTACGTACGTCATTACGCCCAAATAAACCCAAAAATAGAGCGGTTGTGTTTGTAAAGCATGAAATGCGGCATGCAATGATTTAAATGTATCTTCTATAGAAGTAACTTTCACCAAGAGGAAGATGAACCCCAAACAGAGGAACACCAGCCAAAGAGATTTTAGAAGCAGCAAAAAAGATTTTAATTGTTGAAAGAAAGTCACTGTTTTTTCCTTTTATTTACCAGGGAGTAAAAGGACATGTCAGCGCAACCATAAAGGCAGCAACGGCTGCGGTTTCAATCGCCGCCGCCGTTGCTGCGCAGACTCCTGTTGCACCTACCGTAGCTCCTGCGCCAGAAACCGCGACCATTGCACTCACCCCCGTAGCAGTGGCAGTTGCCATAGCACCGAATTCTGCGCCGCCAGCTATGGTAGCAGCAGCTCCAACAGTACCTACGGCTAGGCCAGCGCCTACGCTTCCCACAGCCGCTGTACCAACAGCAGTTCCTGCAATTCCAGCGCCAACGCCTGTCACAATGGTGGCGGTAGTAGCCGTTCCAGCAGCAACAGCAGAACTTGCAGCAAGAACTGCGCCACCTGTAGCAGTAACAGTGCCAATGACGGCAATACTTAATGCGGCATATGCTGCAGTCTTAACTCCCCAATATGCTTGCCATGCAGCCAAAGGACCATTGTGAACTAAATACTTGCCTTCTGATGCCAGAAAGTTATGCATCGTGTCAACGGTGATCGCATACAGATCTTGGGGCACATTGGATTGCTGAACAGAAGTAATAGCAATAGTTTCTAAATCATCATTTAAAAGGCAGTCCCCCGTTTTAAGATCTTGAGCGCACACCCAAGCTCCTTCTTTAGGTAAAAAGAAACGTTCTAAGCCTGAGACAACTATATCGATATTATCTTGAGTGGTAATGCGAATAGTTGAATCTACTGTCAAAACACAAATCCCCTTAATGGTCCCGTGAACCAATTCAAGGTTTTTGGTATAACAGGCGACGCGATCGCCAATACTTGCTTCTTTGATTGGCTTTAAACGACCGCTTGCTGTTGTAATTAATGTATTTCCATCAAACCCAACTGCTTGTATAAGCGAAACGCTAAGCATGCACAAAACACTAATTAAGCTTTTCATGAATATCCTTCTTGTGATTAGGTAAAATCGATTTTTTCTACGGCTCCATCGCCGACTATTAAAGCGCCCTTCTCCCCCGAGATACAAAACAGGGGTATTGAGGGACCGTTGTCCTTCTTGTTTTTCTAATAACATCGTCAGCGACTTATCAATGCCTATAGAGGCGACAGAACGGGCCTTCTAAATAATTACAAAGCTACATGTGTTGTGTAAAACATTCGACCAGCTCAGGTAAACTATATCTGATCATACAGTCTTCTTTGCATTGCACAAGCTTGAAAGCATATATTTTTGAAATTATATCTAATACCATCTATCAAAACAAAATCGTAAAGATTGCTCACCTCTGGGCAAGAGAAAGCCAAAATCGAGAGCACAAACTTTTTAAGGCATCTTTCCCTTTAGCTACCATCCTTTCCCAGGCCCCAAGAGCAGAATGAAGAAGATCGTCGTAATCATCGAAACATCGATTCGAAAGGTACCCGTGCTTCAGGTTTTGCCAAAAATTTTCCATAGGATTAAGTTCCGGAGAATAAGGTGGTAAACGCACATGTGTAATGTTGGAAGGCATCAACAATTTTGAGCTTCTGAGCCAGGGGGCATTGTCGCTGAGCAAGATGATGTGCCTATTGTTCCCCAGGTAGGCTGAAAGCTCTTCTACAAAAATTTGCGTTGGTCGAGTACCCACATTTGGGAGAATAAGCCCAAAAGGCTCGCCTGCCGCTGTATTAATTGCTCCTAGGATGTAGAGAGACTCGAACTCTTGTTGTTTAGGCGTCCCTGTGCGCGATCCCTTTAAGTACCATCCACGCGATGAGATAGTATGCTGCCCGACCCGTGATTCGTCGTATGCCCAAACCTCGACGGTTTCAGGGCTTATCAATGATGGTAAGGTTGCAATTGAAATGCTTTGGAATTTTTTTTAAATTCTTCCTGTGTCGCAAGGTTTGTCTTTGGATGGCGTGCTCGTCCTGTAATCCAAACAATATTGAGGCGCTCAAGCAGGTGATAAACGCCCGGAACGCTGTATGAGATAGAAAATTCTTCCGCAATTAAATTGCAAATAGACTCTGCTGTTATTCTGCCCCCAGAGCGTCTTTTGGGTAGTAATAGGACAGCCTCCTTAAGCGCAGCTTCTTGTTCCTTTGGAAACCTTTGAGGTCGTCCATGACTGTTTTCGTCTAGCCCTGCCAGCCCACTTGCTAAAAACTTCTTAAGCCACGCGCTTACGCTCTGCGGATGTACTTTCAGATGCGCTCCAACCCTTCGAAAACATTTGTATTTTTGTAGGAGCGAAAGGGCAAAAAGACGCGACCGCTTGCGTGGGTTATGTTCCGCTTTAATTTTCTGTGCAAAATCGAAGGCCAAAAAATCTTGTGAAAGCTTCACTTTGTACTTTCTCGGTTAAAAACTATGTACCGACTTCTTTGTTTTTTTATATCACAAAAACAAGCTTTTTAAAACAACGATCTGGTTCTGATAGATGGTATAAGGTGTTGTTTTTGGGGCGCGTATTGTTAAGGTTGGCTGGTATTGTTCAATTGACAAACGCAAGTAAATGCTTTGTGCCAATCCCAAAAACCAATGCTCCTGGAGGAGCTACGGAAGGGAAACTCCGGATTCGAATACGCAGAAGCACGCTTGTAGACTGGAATTCGGAAGTTTGCTGGGGCGTCACTCGACCATACTTAGGACATGCTTCGCTCCCGGCCTTCGCCCTTGTGGCTGCAAAAAACCTTGCAGGAGCATACAGGCTCCGGTGGGCATGCTGGGTTGCTTTCGGGGTTGGTATTATTTATGAAAGAAGTAGAGCCTGATGCCGAACAAGTGGCGGGTGGCGTAGACCAAAAATGCTACACCGGCGCAGAGCGGCCCCACCCAGAACCAGTATGCAAAGCGCCACAAAAGGGCGTAGGAGAGTGGCTCAGGTAGTTGCAGGATAATCGAGGTCATGCCGGTGTGTAGGCCATATAAGAGTGCTCCGGCCAGTACTAATTGGATTGAGTAGCGCAGTACAAAATTGCCAAATGGCTTGACGTAGATCGTGAAGCCAAACTGGCGGTTTAGAGTGACCAAGAAGATGACAAATTTTGCGATAATCGCAATTACGGTAGCGACTATAAGGCCGCGTACGCCCCAGCGGAACATGAACGCAATATTCAAAACGGTGTTGATGGCAGCACCAATAAGGGTGATAACCGTTGGCATTTTGGTGGCATGAAGCGAGTAGAAAATATTAAGAATAATTTTTTCCAGTGCCAAGAAAAAGATGGCGATAGAAAACAAGTTGAGCAGTATGTGCGCTTCATAGACAGACTCGAGGGGGAATCGGTCATTTAAGAGCGATGTATAAAATAATTTGTACGAAAATGCCGATAATAGCAGAGCCGCAGGTACGGTCACCCAGAAAATAAATTTTGCTGATTCTAGCAGGTAAAAACTAAGCCGGTGCGGGGCATAGGTGCTAACCCGTGAAAACTGGGGCAAGAGAATCATCGAAAAAACTCCGGCGAACGCCCGCAGGGGGATGCGCGCAAAGGCATAGGTGTACATGAGCAGTGAGATGCTGCCGACCGGCAGATATGACGCGAGCATGCGATCAATAATCAGGCTGATTTCGACGGCACCAAAAACAAAGATACAGGGGAAAAATTTGCCCAGTGCTTTTATGACACTTGGCCCGGTCCTTTCATTGGGCATCGCAAAGGTCATGCCTTGGCGAAAATACATGGCAACGTTAAATAATACTATAACAAGCCCGTTGGCGACTAAAAACCAGGCATACGTGGTCAACGAAAGGTCATAGGTGGTGCAGAGCCAGAGTTGCCCGACCAGTAGGATGTTGGTCAAAACCTGGGCTATCGCAAGCATGGAAAAATAGTTGACGGCCTGGAGCGCGCAGGCAAGTAACGAGCTCGTCGACACAAAGACAATAAAAAAGATTAGAATGCGAAAGAAGTGTGCAGCCATGGTGCATTGGCCTGCGGGATCCGTGCAGTTTGCCCAGCCGGGAGCCATGATGCCCATAATCCAGCCTGAGCCAAATGACATAATGATGCAGAGCGTGATCAAAATGGCTTCAATGATGACAATGGCGAGTGTCACTACACGGCTAACCTGTAACTTGCCGTCGTGTTTTGCAACGCCCACCAATGTGGGAATAAAGGCGGCGCTTAAGGCACCTTCGGCAAAAATTTTGCGTAACGAGTTGGGGATTTGCCAGGCGGCGTTAAACGCATCGGCTGCGGCGCTGACGCCCAAATAGCGTGCTAATAATGTCTCACGAATAAATCCGAGACATTGGCTGAGCATGGTGGTGGCGCCAACTGAAAAGGTTTGGCGCAAGACTGATTTGCCAGATAATCGCTTGGTCATGTCGGTTCTCCCGGTTCATGGGGGTTTGGGGAATGGAGCGATAGCGCGCCATTGGCAAGGCCATAAACCTGGTCTGCCCTGCTCCTGACATAGTCATCATGCGAGCTTATAATCACGATCGCCCCGTTGGCGTGCGCACAGTGGGCGAGTGTATCAATAATAATTTTTTTATTCTGTTCGTCGAGATGCGCTGTTGGCTCGTCGGCGATAACCAATTTTGGCTGTAACAGAAGTGCCCGGGCAACTGCTACCCGTTGCTGCTCGCCCCCCGAAAGGGTTAAGGGCATGGCCTGTTCGTGACCCTCTATTCCCAAAAGTGTTAGTAATTCGCGTGCGCGCTTTTGGCATTCGTGCAGGGGGATCCCCGCTGCAAGGCCCTTAAGTATGCAATTTTCGAGTACGCTTAACTCGCCGATCAGGTACGGGTATTGAAAGATTAACGCACACTCATGCAACAAAAACCCCGTGGCCTGGGTGCGGGTCATGCTAGCAACCGGCTTATCGTTCCAGACAATCTGGCCTTCTGTTGGTACATCAAGTCCAGCAAGTAGTGCGAGCAGGGTTGATTTGCCAGCCCCTGATGGGCCCGTTATGGCGTATAGAGTGCCCGGCTGAAACGTTGCAGTAATTCCCTGCAGCACCGGGTTGCGATGCTGCAGGAGAGAAAAAACTTTCGAAACTGCCGTAAGCGTTAACACGTGGCGTGGTCCCTTTGTGTTATTGGCTTTGTGCTGGGAGCGTGTGCGACAAGCTCAAACATAAACTGCATCGCTTGGCTGCATAATTGTTTGCTTTTGACATCGTCAGATTCAAACTCATGGTTTGCGTCCAGGATGAGTACCGGGACGTTTTTGATGTCGTCGCCTACCCCAAGCTTTTGCACCAAAAATTCTTCGTGACGCTCATGCATCTGCTGCAAATATTCAAGTTTATAGCCACTTTCTGATGACCGACTGCGTTTGCAAATACGCTGATAGGCGATTTCCGGTTCGGCGCGCAAATAGATAAACCCAACGGGTGGCTTGCACAACTGTGGGATGAGATACTGTACGTAGGTCATGTACGCGTCCCATTCTTGGTGGGTCAAAAATCCCTGCTTGTAGTCGTTCACCGCAAAGACGTGATGGCCTGAGTAGATTGAACGCTCAAGCAACAGGTACGGGTCAGGCAAGGCCTGGTATTGCCGATGGTCTTTTACCCGACAGATCATCGTGTATGTCTCCATGGCATACGCCCATCGATGCGGGTCTTGAATAAAACGGGCCAATAACGATTCTTTATCGTTGCCCCAATTTTGTACGGGTTCCTGCAGGGTGGTGACCGGAGGAAACCACCGTTTAAGAAGACTTAAAAATGTTGATTTCCCGGCGCCAATAGTACCTTCAAGAATAAACATACTCCACCCGCTTACGCTATAATACGAGAAATGTGACTACCAATATGAGTAAGGATATCAAGATTTATCGTTTGCGTCTTTTCGGCAATCGCATCGGCGGTAACTTTTTCTGCGCTTCCCAAGAGCAATACTTCATCGCTTGGAAGTGCCTCTGGGACGTGTGTAATGTCAATAGCGGCCAGGTTCATGCTGACTCGGCCGACAATAGGCGCATATTGGCCCCGAACCATAACAACCCCCTGGTTTGAAAGATCCCGTGGGTATCCATCGGCGTAGCCAACCGGCAGGATTGCGATACGCATGGGCTGTTTAGTATAAAAAGTCTCGCCGTAACCCACGTAGTTTCCGGCTGCAATGTCCCTGATCTCCCAGATTCTGGTTTTCCAAGACAGGACAGGCTGGAGTGTTATGGCTGGGTGTTCTGCAAGCAGGCGCGCTTTTTGTGCGGGCGATTTCCAGTACCCATACAGCGTCGTGCCAACCCGCACGAGCGAGTCATTGCGTTTGTACATAACTGACCCTGAAGCGCAGGCGTGCGTATGCTCCCAGGTGTAACCGGCTTTTTTGAGCCGTGCGCAGGTCTCGTCAAAGCACCTAAGCTGCTCGTGAGCGCGGGTAATATCGTCGCTGACAATATTGGCCAAATGCGTCATGACGCCCGTAACTTTGAGCCATTTGTTTTTAAAAATTGCTTCGCAAAACCCAAGTGCCTCGCTTGGGCAGGCGCCCAACCGTGAAAGTCCGGTATCTATTTTTATGTGCACCAGCGCTGGCTTGCCAACGTGCTGTGCCGTGCGGGCCAGCAGCGCCAGCGACGCCGGGCCTGCACAGACGCAGGAAATTTCTTGCGTAATCGCCTCTTCGAGGCAATCGCTTTCGACCGGGACCATGGCACAGATCGGCTGGGTGATACCCCAGGCCCGCAGCTCAAGTGCCTCTGGTAGCGCAGCGACAAAATAGTAGCCAATGGCAGGGCATGTGCGTGCTATGGTGATTATTTCGGCCAGGCCGTGCCCGTAGGCATTGCCTTTGACGACGAAGCCCAGCGTTACCGCTGGGCCTATAGTCGATATGACCTGTTCGCTATTGTGCTTGAGTGCTGAGGCGTTTAGTTCTATCCAGGTCGTATACATAGCCCCTACTTCTCGCTTGAAGGAGTTTTCTGGGCGCTGTTCACGCGCTCGTATCCTTCGACCCCTTCGTCAGGCTCAGGGTGAGCGGGGACAGGACGAGCGGTTTTTTTGCTCGCCTTTGTGCCGGAAGAATCTTCTCCTGCTTTTTGCGCGACGGGGATTTTTGGTCCCTTTTCCTGGGTGACGGTTACTTTGGGCAATTCTTTTTTGGGTACCGTTATGGTGAGTCCCGTGCCGGCTGCGTTGAGCTCAGCCTTGATCTTTGCCGGATTTTTTGTGTCGGCAGAGTCGGGCAGCTGGAAGCTGCTTGTCAGGTGATAGGCACTACGAGAGGCAGCTTCTTCTGGTTGCTCCTGATTTTGCTCCTTCCCGTGCTTTTTTGCTGGAGCTTTTTTCTCAGCCCGCTTATCAACCGTAACCTGTAGCCAGTTTTTGTCACAAGTTACCTGTACGTCTTTGCGGTCGATAGCCTGACCAAGCCGAATTTGCAGAATAATCTGTTCTGGTGTTTCACGCCAGGTAGACCCGGCAGAGCTGAACGATTCGGCAGACAATTCGTGACGCATGCTGGTAAATATATCGTCAAAGGCACAAAATGGACAGGCCTGTGTTGCACTTGCATACAGGCAGGCGGTGAGTACTGGAAGTAATACGCGTATCTGGTTCATACAAAACCCTTTCCCTTAGATTCGTGTAGGGGAACAAACAATAAACCTAAAACCTATAGACCATACAGCTTAAAGAACGCCTCCGGGGTTGCCGGACCACCAATAAAATCCTTGACCAAGATCGCTGGATCTTCGCTGCCCCCACGCCCGAGAAAGCGGTCGATGTATCGTCTACCCATAGTATAATCTAAAAAGCCATTTTTGCCGAGCCGGCCTGTCTTCTTAGGGCCCCCGCTATTTATGGTTTCTACAAAGGCGCAGGCGATGGTTTTATCAAGCAAATATGCATAATATTTCGATGCGTAGTCCATCAGGTGAGTAAAACCACACTCAAAGTGTGCGCGTGGGTCGATAAACACATATTTTGCGGCGGGGCCGTAAAATATCTCTTTGAGATCAATAGCACGTTTGGGTGTTGCGTCTGCAAAACAGGCAAGCGCAAAACGCGCGAGGCTTGCCTGGCGGGCAATATAGTAACCGGAATCAAACTGCCGGATTTCTCGTAGGCGTGCAATAAGCGCATCGTCAAGCGGGGCGCCCGTTTTGTAGTGGCCGCTTACGCGTTTTAGGATGGCGGGGTCAATAATGCACTCTTCCAGTGTTTGTGAGGCGATTTCGATGGAATCGAAAATCACACCGGTACCTGAGAAAGATGCCATGTCAGTTGCGCCACAGAGTGCTTGCATGGAGTGGCCAAACTCGTGACAAAATGTGGTGACGTCAGAAAACTTAAGCAGTGCGGGCTGATCAGCATTTGCGCGGGGGAAACTTGCAAGAATTACCGCGACCGATGGACGATCGACAAGTCCGGTGGCGGTGGCGCGGTGTGCGGGGACGATGAGCGCCTGGCAAGGGAGTGGTGTTTTAAATGGCCGTGGGAAGAGATCGAGCAATAAATACCCTATGAGTGGCCCGTCTTTGTAGTAGACGCCGACGCCCTCGACTTCAGGTGACCAGAGTCCGGTGACGGGTTCGCGCCGGAATTCAAGTCCAAAAAATTCTGAAAAGACGGCAAGAAGCCGTTCGACCGTCTGAGGAACCGGGAAATATTCTGCTACGAGCCGGTCATCAATTTGCAAAAACTTTCTCTTGTAGTTGTTGAATGAGTATGAAACGTCCCACGGCTTAAAGAGCCCATCGACAAGGGTAACGCCCGGGATGGTGGCGATATTCTCTTTTATAAGCGCAAATTCGCGATCCATTTTGGGTATAGCTCTATCAACGAGTTTGGTCAAAAACTCCTGTGCCCGATCGCCTGTTTTTATCATCTGGTCGTCAAGATCGAGGGCGACAAAATTTTTAAACCCGAGCCGTTGGGCAAGTTCGTGCCGAAGGGCGATTATCCGGTTGAGAATGAGCTCGTTTGCTGGGTAGGCTCTGCTGACCAAAGCAAGCCAGACTTTTTCGCGTGTGGTGTCAACGGTACAATTTTCGAGAACCTCAAAGATAATAGAGTACGACAGCGAGATGAGATAGTTGCCGGCGGGATCTTGTGGCAGCGCATTGATAAAGCTCTCCTGTAGGCCCTGTAGGTCACTGAGGGAAGCCGGCACCTGCTCCTGGTGGTTGCTGATATTGGTTTCAAACTGTACCTCGAGCTGGTTCAGCTCTTTTTTGATTGCCCTTGCGCGTGCCAACTGGTCGTCCGGCAAGTGGAGTCCGGCGCGTTCGAATTCACGAAGTGTTTCGGTAATAAATCGTTCTTGTTCAGGGGTTAGTAGCTCAGTTGCCGGGCGGGCTTGGTTATATGCTTTTAGTGCATGGTACAGCTCTTTGTTGTTTGACATATAATCGATAGTGAGACTTGTAGTGTCGACAACTGCCTGCTGTGCGGCATTGCGCAGCGCGCAGTCGGGGCTCGCCATCTGGAGCGTCGTCCAGGTTATCAGATGGGTACGTACGTACCCGGCGAGTTGATCTAAGCGCCTGAATGTTGTTTCAAATGTTCGGCTAGCGGGTTTTTGCGAGATGATTTCCTGGACGATGAGGGGGATGTTTTTTGCGACACAGGCTGCCTGTTTTTGCAGGGCGCTGGCCGTCAGGGGAAACAAGTCGGTTGCCAGCTGTGTAAACGCCGTAATTTTGGGTATCGTGATATCGTCGTCACAGCCTTGCCAGAGGTTGCAGCCTGCAAGGCTACATAAAAAAAGAGGTATAAAAAAACGCCAGTTCATATCGGGAGCCTTTATGGGGTAGAAGTGTCTCGCCTTTGGGACTGAGTATAGCAAGTCTGGTGTAAAAATTTCAAAGGGCTGTGCGGGAGCCATTGTTTTTTGTGGAGTACCCGCCTATATTTAGTCTTGAGTCTATTTTTTCAGGGGTCAAACCGGGAGCTTACAGTCATGTTTTTGGGAAGTCGTTCGTTCGTTGTACTGGCGGTATTTTATGTAGCTGGTTCTTGTGCCATGGAACAGTCTGTTGAGGTTCGGAAAGGGGTGGCCCCACTTCTCCTGGCAATCGAGCAAAAGGGCTACCAGAAGGGTCTTTTGAGGGATATTAAGGAATCGGATCGTAGAGATGTTTATGAGTATTTGTTGGACCGTGAAGATAAGACGCAGCCGGTTTGTAGCGGGAGGTTCTTCCAAAAGAGTGGGGTGTTTGTAAGTATAGTGGTAGCAGGCTTAGGGGCAATTTTTGCGTCCGTACCGGCCGGAAGCTATGAGCTTCAGGGGGTCGGATTGTTAGGGGCATCTCCGGTGGTCTTGTGCGGATTTTTTGGTTTTGGGAAGCTGGTTGATGCTTGCCGCAATACACAACGGTCACGCTACACTCAGGTGCTTAACGACCTTCGAGAGCTCCAAAAGAGAGAGCATAGATAAGCAGATTGTTGCTGCGCGGAGCGAGTATCTTTTTGGTGTTGACTTCGTTTTTTTACTTTAATTTTCTGGAGTGATTTTTATGAACAGTATACGTAGTCTTTCGGTTGCATTGCTTGTCGGTTGCTGGGTGTTTGGAGCGTCGGCCGTGCAGATACTTAGCGTTTTGACTAATGAGCGTATTAATTCGGTGTTTAGTGATATGCGTAAGGGTGTATATAAATCGGATTCCTTAAAGTCCCTTCAAAACAAGGATTATGAAGGCCTTGGTGCGCTTCTGAAAGCGCAAAGAATGGCGTTAAATAATAATAAGGACGTGCTTGGTCTGATCCCTGCTGAACCCATTAGGGCTGTCGCTGCCACTCTGATCAAAGTCGGTACCGGGCTCCTCGGTTCGATGGTTACCCTGTTCGGGCTTCGCTTTATATTACGGGGCTATTTTGCTGTACCGCACCACGATGCCCATTTATTGGTAATGCTTGCGGGCCTGAGCAGCGTGATGAAGGGAGTGGGCACGCTGGTTGTGGGGCGTTTTGCGGCCGACTTGATTTGTCCGCGTAATCGTTCCTATGTATCAGTGCCCGAAGGGACAGCAACAAAACTTTTAGTCGTCGTAAACCAGGCTTGCGAGGACCTCAAGGCGCTTGAGAAAGAAGAAAAGAAGCCAGAAGAAAAGAAAGAAGAAAAGAAAGAAGAAAAGAAATAAGCAAGATTTGCTTGTGCGTGCATCAAAGTATGGTGCGTGATGTTTTTTGGGCGGGCTTGGTTATATAACACCAAGCCCGCTTTTTTGTGTCTATTACAAAAAGGGGTCACATTGGATCTGGGATTTCTTTGGACTTCTGGTAGAGGCCAGTGCGTGCCATGTACATGACAGGCCGGTAACCATGGTGTATTTGTTTTAAAAATAAAAAAGATTGTCCTTTGAGATTTATATGCTAAACTAAAACAGTATAAAACTTTATGATATAATTGTCTTTCTATTTAATTTCGAGGGGGTTAATTTTTATGAATATTGTTCGTGGCGTTTCGGTGGCATTGCTAGCCGCTTGTGGTGTGCTTGGGTTGCAAGCTATGGATTTTAGGATGAGAGATGACCTGAGGCCCTTGATCAATCCGCGTATTTCGGGGGTGCTTGACGCCATGCGTGATGGTGCTTATCAGGCGGAGAGCTTGCAGTCCCTTAGAGAAGACGACTATGCAGGCTTTCGTAAGCTTATGAAAGAGCAAACGTTAGCGTTGCGTAATAATAATGATGTGCTCGGCTTGATAGTCCCAAGCACATCTATTCGTTCTGTTGCAGCCACCATGATTCGGATTGGTACGGGTTTAGCGGGCTCTGTGTTTGCCCTTATGGGTCTCCAATTTTTTGTTGAATCTAGAGGTGACCGGAGTACCGCCTTTATAGGTTGGGGTGCCGGAATGTTTTTTGCGACTCAGGCAGTTGGTATGTTTTTTGCGGGCCGTTTAGCTGCGCATTTGGTTGCCCCACCTTATAGCCCCTGCGTTTCGGTGCCTTCGGATAAAAAGTCTTTGCTTACGGGCGTCGTAAGCCGGGCTCTTGGTGATATCAAGAAGCTTGAGGAAAAAGCAAAGAAGCTTGAGGAAAAGAAAGTAGACAAAGAGAAGCCTGACGAAAAAGAAAAGAAATAAGCAAGATTTGCTTGTGCGCGCATCAAAGTGTGATGTGCTTATGGAGCTCGTATTTTAAAAACAACTAATCAAGTTGTGCTCGCGCCCTTCGATCCTTCGACAGGCTCAGGACGAGCGGGTCTCAGGGCGAACGGCGTTTGGTTGCGTTTGAAGTAACTTCTCTATAGCTTTTACTTGTGGGCTTGGTGTTATAAAACCAAGCCCACTTTTTTGTCTCTATGGAGCTCCGTACTTTAAAAGCAACTAACCCTGGGGCCTTGTATTTGTGAAAATATAGGCGGGGAGTTTGTGGGGCCGCAGGCCCCACGCCCAATTTCTATGCCCGTCCTTCGGCAGGCTCAGGATGAGCGGGGGGCCGAAGGCAGCTCCGAGCGATTGGTTGTTTTTTAGATAACAGCTCTATATTGCAAAAAGGGGTCAAGCACGGCCAGGTTTTCCCTGAGTGCTTCATACAAGTCCGGCAGCGTTACTCGCTTGCCGACAAAATCAGCGACTATATCCCACGGATCACGGGTGCCGCCCACCCCCAGGAAGGTCTGGGCGAAGCGTTTGCCCATGGCTGGGGCAGGCGAGGGGCCCATTTTCTTGACCACGGTGAGCGCAATAAGCCGCGAGAGCAGGTATCCATAATACATGCTGCCATAGGTTAAAATATGGGTGAATGCCGTTTCAAAATGGTCTATTGGGTTATACGCAACCATCGGCGGTAACAGCTGCTCATGAATAGTCTTCTTGATCCGGGTGATTGAACTGCCGAGGCTGCCGTCAAAGGCCGCAAGGGAGAAATAGGCCCGTACGAGAATGAAATAGAGGTCTTTAACGTAATCACACACCAGTTCAGTGTAGATTTTTTGCGCCAAAGGCGCGGGAAGTGGTTTGTCTGTTTTGAAGTGCCGGCCAATTTTTTGCAGAACGTCTGGTTGACATACCAGCAGTTCACAGATCTGTGATGCGGACTCCAAAAAGTCCCAGGCAACGCGCGTGCCCGAAAACGTTATAAGTGTCGAGCGCCCAAAAAGTCCTTGCAGTGCGTGGCCTACTTCATGACAGAGTGTCACGAGATCGCGGAATGAAAGCAGGACTTTGGAGCAGGCTTCTGCGACCTGGAAATGCGCAAATACGGCTGAGACAGCTGGGGTTGCGATCTTGTCGGTGCACCAGATCGTGGGGATGATATTGACATAGCTGGTCTGAATTGTTTTCCCTGCACGTGCGCACAGGTCGAGTAGAATGTAGCCTAATAACGCACCATCAGGCATGTAGGCGCCCATGCAGATGACCGACTGGTGCCAGAGGGTAATCGATTCTTGCTTAAACGTGACGCCCAGCAGGGGCCCTAAATAGGCAAAGAGTCGCCGAACAGTCGGCTCGAGCTGAAAATATTCTTGAACCTGTTCAGTGTCGGGTTCCCCCGTCTGCGTCTCTTTAAATTGCTGCAGGGCGTATTCCCAGTCCCACGGCTGAACCAGTTGTAGACGTTTTCCCTTTTTGGTGCGTGTTGTTAGCTCGACTGATTCCCCCAATTTCGCAACGAGTTTGGTTATTAGAGGCCGGATGCTTGCAGTAAGCCCGTCAAGAAATTGCCGCACTTGGGTGGCGTCGGGTAGCATCTGCTCAGGTAGCTCAAGATAGGTGTAGTTGGGAACGCCAAATAGATCTGCTTGCCGTTGGCGAAGTTCCAAAAAAAGTTCGAGATTTTTGGTGTTCTGGGGGTAGGCGGTCTGTGTGTATGCCTGCCAGAGTGACTTTCGTACTTTTTCTGACCCATGCGTAATCACCTCGCGGTAGACCTGCCGGTTCGTGTTGAGTTGGTAGCGCCCTGCGTCATCTCGGCGTGCTTTTTCCAGTATTGCCGGGTTGATGCCGTGGAGGTCTTCAGGGGCGACCCAGATTTGCTTGCCATCAAGGCTAATGGTGTCGGTAAATGCCGTGGCCCGATCGATACTCTGTTTTCGTACCTCATTGAGCTCTTTCTGCTTTTCTGGAGGCAGGCGCATGCCGCTGTCTTTGAACCACTGGGTCATCTCTTTGATAAATCGTTGCTGCTCTTGGGTCAATTTTTCCTGGGACAGGGGCCCCGTTAGGTATGCTTGAATACTTGCGTATAATTTCGGGTCCATGGAGCAGTCAACCCAAAATTTGCGCATTTGGACGTGCAGGTCATGCGCTATGCTGCGCAGAACGGCATTTGGGTGTGCGATGGAACAGATGTAGAATGTTGCGCGGGCTGCATTAAGGACTCCCCGAAACCGGTCTAAAGGCACCATGGTGTTGCGAAACGTTCGCTTTTCGGGTGGGATTGCCACGATCTCGGCAATGCATGTGGTGACCCATTTAACCGTGGCGGCCATCGTGTTGTAGAGGGCTGTACTGGTTGCTGGGAAAAAGCGGGCGAGTTCTGTTGTGTTGTGTATAACGGGAATGGCACAATAGGCTTTTTCTAGGCGTGTATCCGGGATTGTGTAAGTGTTGCTGGCTGCCAGCGTGAGCGCTCCCAATAATGCCCAATGGGTATGCCGGCACTTGCACGTGTTGTTGCGTTGATTCTTCATGATTTCTCCAAAATGGTAGTAAAGAGTGGGTCGAGCAGTGTGCAGAGTGCAAGCGAATTGAGCGGTGCTCCGAAAAAATCAGATAATAGTATTGCAGGATCCTCTGCTCCGCCTTTGCACATGACCAGGTCGACAAAGCGCTGTAGTTTTTTGTGGTAGGCGGGGTCTGCCCGCGTACCTGTTTCTGAGAGCGTGTTTTGATATATTTTGAGTGCTATCAAGAGGGCATGAATATAGGTATAAAATAAGGGCCCATAGGAAATAGTGTGCGTGTCCGATGCTTCAAGATACCCCCCCACCTTGTAGAGCTCCGCAAGGCGTAATTTTTGCTGGAAAGTCGCGTACTTATAATTTTCAAGTTCAGCGCCTGTTGTCCAGGGCTTTTCATATGCCCACAGAGCCACATAGGCGTTGACTAGTCTTACGGGAAGCAATCCCCCGCCAAAAAGGTCTGATGCTATAAGGTCGAGCTTCTGGAGACGAATAATGTCAATTGTGGCACTTTCTGACAATGGCTTTTCTGTTTGATAGTGGCGTGCAACGGTGGCTAAGAAGGCCGGGTTGATAGGAATAAGTCCGAAGAGTTGTGCCACAGCTTCGGTCAGGTCATGGGCGGTTTTTGTACCCGATAGTAGGGCGTACGTAGTTCTGCCCATAATGGCATGGAGTGCATGCCCCAGTTCATGGCAGAGAGACTTGACGTTCGCCAGGCTTAAAAGTGTCGGGGTGCGCTTGCCGGGAACGGAAAAGTGGGCGACAACGACCGAAACGGCTGCGCCGGCATTGTGCAGCGCAGGCACGAGGTTGGCATGGCGGGCGTTCGGGAGTTTGCCGCGACGTGCGTACAGGTCCAGGATTATGTATCCCAGTAGTGTGCCCTCTGAGGCTCGTATCTCAATACACGAAAGGGGTGCTCCCCAGAGTGGGGCAAGAGGCTTATGTGCCATGCGCAGGTCAAGCAAGGGCCCCAGAAAAGCGCAGAGGCGTTCGATTGTTCCGGGGAGGGGAAAATAGTCGCTGATCTGGAGGGGGCCATCTGTATGCATCGAGTTTTTGTACATTTCAAGCGCATAGTCCCAGTCCCCCGGTGATAACGGTTGAGCTGCACTCTGGGAGCCCTGGGGGTTTTGCGCTATGATCTTCGTGACCAGCCGGTTTAATTGGGGCCGTACATGGTGACACAGGCGGTCAAGTAGTTCTTGCGCGCCATCAGGCGATAGCATGGCCCCCCGGCCAATCTGCAGGTAATAATTGGCTCCATCTGCAAGGTTCCACGCGTGCCCCAATTGTTGGTACAGCTGTGTAATATCTGCAAAGAGGTGAATATTGCGGGGATATGCGCAGGTGGTGAGGGCGCGCCATATGCGTTCTCGCAGGCGTACGTTAGGGCTCAGGCGCAGAACCAGCGTGCCCGTGGATCGGTCAATTGGTAGGCGATATGAGGCTTCCCCTGTTTTTTCAAGTCCATTAACGACTGAGTTTGGCAGGCCCGCAAGGTCGGCATTCTTAACATTGAGAGAGTGCGCTTCTTGGGCAATATTTTTTAAGAATTCTGATTCACGTGTATTGATGAGTTGGTTGATCTGCTGTACCCGTCGATTGTCTGGTATTGACAGCCGGGCGCCACCAAACGAAAAGAGTCGGTCGATGGTACGCATGAGCCGTTCTTGTTCGCGTGTCTGTTTCTGGTCGGTAATCAAGGGGGTGCATATGCCTGCACAGAGGGCTGCATCTGCCCAGCAAGTATCGATAAATATATCAAGCCGGCATGCAGCGCGCCGTGCGGCATCGCGTAGGGGCTGCTGCGTGTGTAGGCGTGCATAGACGAGTAGCCGGTTTTTGAGATAATTGACATACATGAGTACCCGATCAAGCTCGCCGGCTGTATTTGCAAAGGTTCGCTCAGGTGCCGGAATTTTTCGTATGTGTGAGAGCGCTTTGTTTGCATTTGTAATACATGCATCTACGGCGCGCTGGAGTGCTCGTGGATTTCGAAAACCAAACGCTGCAAAGTCTGCGGGAGAGGAAATCCGTGGTACTTCTAAAGCCTGCACGTTATCCTGTGCACGCCCTTTACCTGCTGCCTGTGCGGCGCAGAACAGCGTCGCGCTAATTGCGAGCGTCATGCCTATTCTGCGAATGTTTTGCATGGCTCTAATAAACAGCCAAGGATTACGGACGTATACTATTCTACTAAAAATGGGGGAGTGGGGCCGCAGGCCCCACAAACTCCCCACCTGGGCCCGCAGGGGGCCGAAGGTAACTTTGATGGTTTGGTTGTGATAAATGGTATTAGCTCTTTTATTCATAGGGCATTTTCTCCTTTTGTTAAGCACCAGGCTTTTTTTGGGTGTACACGTTTATGGGTACAAGCTCGCAGAGCAGGTACCTTTTCTGTTCGCCCAATGGCATCATGGTGCGTTTCTGCTGCATGTAGTCTAGAGCAGTAGGCACTGTAAAAACAATACCTTAAAACATTGACCTCTATAATTTAATATTTGTATCTTAATTGTGAAGAGAAAATTCAACAACTTCAAATGGTGGAGAAAAAACATGGAGCGCTTCATATATAGTAATAACAGCAACAGCCCGGTGCCGGCCCTTTTGCCGTTATTAGTCCTCTTATTTTTACTATTTCGCAGCTTTGTGGCGCATGCCGGATGTGGGTACCATACCGGTGAGCGCTGTAACCAGCCCTCAACCTTAGAACAAGAAAAGGCGCATAGTGTGGTTGATCTTGATTCTATTGATGCAAAACGGTACTGGCTGGCGAGGGATGCAGCGCGCGAACGCGTGCTTATCTGTTCAGAGCGGCTCTATTTGCGTACGCCCTGGTACGAAACGCAGGATGTTATGAGTGATGTTGCGTACCCGCTTAATATTACCAAGAGTACGATGTGTGAGCCTGGGACAACCTGCTGGTACGCAACCAGTGGCGTTGCGCTTGCTGAAGATGCAATGGGTGATCTTGTTCTGTTTCCCAAAACACGACGCATGCCTGGGACTATTTCGGAACAGCCCTACATCCTCGGCCATCTGGGCGAGTATACCATTATGGTCGCTTAATTTTTAACCCGAATTTTTAACTTGGGAGATTCTTATGCTATCGCTTCACAAACCAGTTTTTTTTGCCTGTTCGTGCTGCCTGTTTTTTGCTGGTTTTCCCATGAGCAAGACACCTATTAAGCGCTGCGCTAGCATGGAAACCTTTCATCAGGGCGGCCAGCTACTGGGTGGGAATGGGAACCAGGTGCTGGCAAATGTTCGTCCCCCGATGCCAAATGTGCATAAACGTTCGCAAGAGTGTCTCTGGGTGTTGACCATGATCAAAAAACGTGAAGGCAAAACCAATCTGAACTCATTTTATAAAAAGTAAAAATAACGTGTATACTCAAATAGGTATACTCATATGCGCCCATAGCTCAGCAGGATAGAGCAACGGATTTCTAATCCGTAGGTCGTAGGTTCGAGTCCTACTGGGCGCACCAGCCTTCGCTCGTTGACCCCGCTCATCCTGCCTGTCCTCCGGAGCCTTGGGCAGGGGGAAGCCTGTCGAAGGATGGCTGGCGGGCCATCCCTTTTATATGATTTTATCGCCGCGACGCGGCGTTTTTTGTTTCTTGTGGTCAGATTTGTGTTCGTGCGGCCTCGCGCAAGGCCTGGAGTGCCTCGACCGGGTCGGGTGTTGAGAAAATACTTGAGGCTGCGGCTGCCAGATCGAGGCCAATAGCCGTCAGCGTGCCCAGATTGCCCGGTGCAATGCCACCGTCCATGGCGATTGCCCAGCTGGCATGATGCGCTTTTTTAAGCGCGTTGAGCTCAGCAAGCTTTGGGATCGCGGCTGGAACAAACGGCTGGCCGGAAAATCCCGGGTATACCGACATGAGCAGCACATGGTCAATCGTGTCCACGTAGGGCGTGAGGCACTCAAGGGGCGTTTCTGGGTTGATGCCAACCCCGGCGTTCCAGCCATGTGCGTGGATCGCCTGAACGATCGATGGGTCATGGGCACTTTCCTGATGAAACGACACCAGATCGCCCGGTGCAAGCGCGAGCAGGTCAAGATACTTTTCCGGGTGTTGTACCAGGAGGTCGACCCAGACCTGTTTTTTTGTGACGGCCCGAATGGCGTTTACAAACATCGGCCCCCACGTCAAATTTGGCACAAACTGAAAGTCCATGACGTCAACGTGAAAACCGTCACCGTGCGGCTCGAGCAGGGTGATAATCTTCTGGAGATTGAGCAGGTCAGCTGAAATAAGTGATGGGAATATTTTACACATGATTATCTCCCGGCCCGCTTGGCAAGCGCTGCTAAACTGTTACTAAATGCCTCAAACTTGTGTGTGAGTTCATTTTGTGCGCCGATGGCCGCGTGCTGCGTTCCCAGGGTCTCTTTGACCCCTGCAAATTTCGTGCGTAACGAGAGAAAATCCTGATATACTTGAGAACTTTTATAGCTCTGTTTCAGTTTTTCTGCCCTTTTGATACGGCTATCGGTTTTAGCCGCCTCGGTCCAGGTGAGTTCACCAGAACCAATGGGGGTGATCCAGCGTGTTGCGTCGTCCTGTACATAGGCAAAGCGTTCGGCTGTTTTTCCCGTGGGGTCGACGAGCGTGCCACAGGTGACGCGTTTAAACATCGTTTTGGGCGCACCTACTTCCCAAACGGGAGTTGGTGCTGTCGTCATTTTTTCTATGACAAAAAGCCGGTTTATTTTGAGATCTTCAAATGCAGCACAGCCCTCCAGTACCTGTGTGAGCGTCCAGTCAGGAGCGTTCAGGGCAGCAATTTCATGTACGGCTCCGGTGATCCCCTGAGCCACCGGTATGTCTACGGCGAGCGACACAAACACCGGGAATGTACCGGGCATTTTGTCGATTTGTAGGATGCCGGGGAAGATTGGGGTTTGCCAGGCAATATAATTAGTTTTTTTGGTCAGGTACAGGGGGTTGTTCACATCACGCGTGATTGCCTGTGTCGCGCCTATGGTGATGGTGGTCTGGTCCTGTTCAAGCGGCTGGGGAATATCCGTCCCCTTGAGTTGCTTCCAGGGTTTATTCGTGATGGCGCCGCCCTCTACTTGGAAGGGGTAAATAAGCCCGATAAGGGTTTTTAGGTCGGGCGTAGCCATGCTTCTGACGTCGCGTGCAAAGGTGTTCCATTGGTTGACTGTCTGTGTTTCGATGGTAGTTGCCGTGAATGCGCCGGTAATGGTCGTGAAGGGCGCTGCTGTGCGGAGCCACGTGGGGGCGTTTTTTTGGACATCGCTGATGCGTGTGATAGGGCTGTAACAAGAATCAATAAAGAGTAACGAGAGCCATAGATTTTTAAACGCCTCGTGGACGCGCATGAAATCTTGCAGATCAAATCCCGCGATGGTGCCCTCGAAGACCGATTTTACTCCCTGGGATTCGAGTTTTTGTGTTGCTTGGATCTGATCTTGGTACCAGCGGTGTAGGTCAGGGGTTGCCGTTTTGAGATCTCTTCCAAGCGTAGCTCGGTACTGGGCAGGGCTTTGTGGCGGTTGCCCGTGCCCGATCATGACGATCGCAAGCTTGGGAATGAGAACAGGCCCGCTTGCTCCAGCTTTTGTGTAGAGGTGATATGCTCGGCGCGGTATCAGGAGTGCTTGTTTTCCGGTAGCGCTGAGTAGGTCGCCCACGTGTTTTGAGAGGGGGCTTTTGAACGCTGCGCGCGGGTCCGTTTCCGACGATGGCTCGTCGGGGTAGCGACAGGTTGGAGGGTCGTTCGCCAGGCACTTTTGTACGTCTGCCAGGTCGGCGCGGGTACAGGCGTCAATGTTAATTCCCAATTGGTATGCAAGGGGAGATTTTTTGTTGCCGGGCGTCGTTGCGTTGGGCTGATACGTTTTTAGTTCTTGAATACCGTTATACGTCCGTGGAATAAGCACAAAAAGATAGGGCGATGCTTGTAGGCAGATCCACTCTGCATCAGGCAGGCTTTTGGTTGTGAGCAGAAGCGCTAGCTGTGAACGATTTATAAAGACGATACCTGCTTTTTGGGCAATAATTTGGCTCGCAAGTTCGGCGACGGTTTGGGCTGTGGTTGTCTCCTCTTCATCAGTCAAAATAAACCAGGTGTCGGTGGCGAATTGGAGCTCGTGCTTTTGTGCCGGTGTTAGTACCGTTCCCAGTTTTTCAAAGGGGTCTTTGACCATGGGGCTGCTGCTCTGGCACATGAGCAGGGCCCCGGCGAGCAGCGTCTTTGCAAGAGCACCCTTCGACCCATCCCCTTCGACCCTGCTCAGGACATGCTTCGCACTTGCCCTTGCATCCTTCGACAGGCTCAGGATGAGCGATTTGTTGGTGCAGTTTTTCTCGAGTGCCTGCAGGCTCCCATCCCCTTCGACCCTGCTCAGGACATGCTTCGCACTTGCCCTTGCATCCTTCGACAGGCTCAGGATGAGCGATTTGTTGGTGCAGTTTTTCTCGAGTGCCTGCAGGCTCCCGACCCCTTCGACGCTGCTCAGGACATGCTTCGCCATTGCGGGGGCACGGATCCTCGCAAGAGCACACAGGCTCCGGTGGACAGGCCGGAGGGCAGGCAGGCTCAGGATGAGCGGTGGGTGGGCATGCTTGGCGAGTGGGGTTGGGACGAGCTTGTGGGTTGAAAGTAACTGGCGCACGTGTACATGCCCTGGCCAACAGGTCCAGGAGCTGTGCTCCTGGCGGGTCAAGGGTGGAACCCTTGTATTCTTCTCAGTTCTCATGGCCGACGAGCCTCCTTAAATCAGTTTTGGTTGCCTGCCGCCAAGGCAGGGTGTGGTATGAATGAATCCGGGGATTAAATGAATCGGGAATCTGCACGATCCACGATTTTTTAGTCGAATCGCGCACAAAGATCATGCGCTTGTGTGCGTGTGCTCCTGCTGTGCTGACCAGTAAAATAGGGCCCAGTTCTTGGGACTTTTGTGTGCGTGACCGGAAGAGATCTTGTCGGGCACGGAGTTTTTTTATAACAACGCCTTTGGTTTGTGGCCCGTTCAGGGCATAGGCAAAGCTTTTGAGAATCTCTGAGACAGAAAAATCAGGCGCCTGAATTTCATTAAGCACCTGTTGCGTTGGGCCCAGGGGCACCCAGATCGGCGCTTTGCCGCCCGTAGCCTTTTTGTCGATCTGTACGGGGCGGGTTATGTTCTCGGCATACCAGAAGATTACTGGTGCGGGAGGCGTGGGAAGTACTGGTTTCTTTGGGGCTGTAAAGACGAGCTTGAGCGGGCCCTCTGTTTTACTTTTTTGTACGTAATTGTCGTCAAGGGTGAGTGATGCTGCTACGGGCAGCCATTCGTGCGTTGGCATTTTGAGCAGGATCGATGGGTAGAGTGTGCCGGGTGCGGGTATGGTGCGCAGGGTGTTGATGAGCTGGTCAATCGGTTGCGTGCGTGGTGTGTCGAGCAGCTTTTGCAGAGACTCAAATGGTTGTGTGCCAGGTCCAGTATTACCTGGTTTGCTCGTGTGTGTGCTGCTGGTTTTTTGTGTGGGCGCCATGATCAGCCCCGTTACGAGGCAAAAGGGGTATGCGCCGCTCAGATTTTTTTGCAGTTCGTTTGCCACCGTCTGCATGTTCAGGCGGGTGTCTTCGTAGTACGTCAGTGTTATCAGTGTGCGTGCCTCGAGCTCTTGCATGAGTTTGAGTAGTGTTTTGCATTCATTAATGTGCAGGCCGCATATTTTGCCGGACGATGAAATTTTGGTGGTGCCATTTTTGTGTGCAAGTACCGATTGTATTTGTGGGTCTATCTCATCAATGATATCGGGGTTTTCTGCTCTGATCTGGTAGAGCATGTCTAATTTTTGGTTGCCAGAAAGGTACTGTGCGCCGCTCCCCATAATCACGAGGTTTATTTTTGGCATCTGGTCCAAAAGGCCCTCTTGCTCATACGCCTGGCGCGGCACAAAAAGTGCTGGATTCGCGCGTGTAAGTGCTCGGAGGTACCGGTTGCCCATACCGTTTGGTTCAATGGTTGGTCCGGGGGTTTGCGTGGCAAGTTCCTCGGCGTTAAGGGGTCGCAGGTGCTCAAGCTGCAGGCGAGATACGATCTCAAGTGGCGAGAGGTTGGCCGTCTCGAGTTGCGAAGCGCGTTTGGTGTAGTGCTCAAAAAGTTTTTTGGTCATGATCACGCATAGGTCAGGCGTCCAGCTTTTGACGACCACGTCGGGTGCGAGGGTCTTGTTTTTTGCCAAAACGCTGTTCACGAGTCCCACCGGCGCGACAAGTATCCATCCGGTGTTGCTGGTGAGCAGCTGGGTGCAGAGCTGCGCGGGAATTGACGCCGGCTTTTTTAGTGTACTGGCTGAGCCGGGTTTTCCGGTCGCACCGGACGTTCCGGTCGCACCGGACGTTCTGGGCGCACTGGACGTTCCAGGGTCTTGTTCTTGCGTGGCGTTGGCGAGCAAAAAAATCACGTCAAGATCTGGGGTTGCGCCGAGCGCGGTGCATGTGCTTGCCAGTAGGCATATGCAGGCAATGTGCCATGCTGGTACACCAATCCTGGAAATTAATTTGGCATGTCCAAAGACCGCTCGTCCTGAGCCTGTCGAAGGGCACGGGTGCGCAGGATTAATTTCTATACCAAGCCCAGTGCGCAGTCCCGAGTTGTCTAAGATTCCCATAATCCCCCCCTTCTTGATTGATCTGTTTCTGGGGCTAGCGTACTGAAGAGCGAGTGCCAAGCGCAATGGATTTCCCGAGACCAATTTTTATAATAAAACTTCGCCTTTTATAAAAAAATTTTTTTAGATTAAACAGGCCGGACTTCCGTTGTTTTTTGCTCAAAACAGCCTGTTGGCGGGCGCCAGGAGCACCGAGCGGGCTTGTCATTTCTCTTTTTCTGGGTTTAGAATGGGGAGATTTGATGGTATTTGTCTCATCTCATAAGGAGCATGTATGAAAAACATGACGAGGTTATTGGTAGTTGCCGGTTTGGTAACTACAGTATCGATTGTTGCCAGTGATAAAGGCGACAGCAGCACGAGTGGCACGGGGAAATACTCCGCTGGCCACTACACGAGCCGTTCGTATTACGGCGGAATAGGGTTCTTCGAATCAGCCACCTACCTGTACGATGCGCTTGCACGTCCAGGCCTGATGGCACGCAGCTGTGATGAATGTGCCTGGGGCACGGCAATCAGGATTGTGCCTTTCGGCGGTAAGTTTACCGACAAAGGGGCGCGTCACATGGGCGAGTACTTCGGTCTCAACCATAAGAGCACCTTGGTCGCAACCAACGAAGAAAGTCCAAATGTGCATGGGGTATTGGTTTCCACGGGCGATCTCGATATTTCCCACTTCAACATGCATGCGCAGACTGACCAGAGGGAAATCTTCAAGAGCACGATTTCCATCAATCCAAAGCAGACCGTTTACGGCGTCGGCTTGGACTGGAAACAGGGCTTCATGTTCCATGATGACAATTCGGTACGTTTCTTCTTCGAGTTGAACGCGCCAATTATCCACATGAAGAACAAGATGCACTTCACCGAAGTTGTCACAACCCCTACGCCTCCTATGGATACGACCACCATCGGGCTTGATGGCGCGAAGATGGTTGCAACCATGACGGATGCCTTCAAACAGGCAAACTGGACCTATGGTAAGATTGACGAGAGCCACAAGATGGACAAAACCCGTTTGGCTGACCTTGAGTTCAAGCTTGGCTACAACGGCGTCTTGACCGATTGTTGCACACTCGCAAACTATGTTGGGGTAATCTTCCCAACAGGTAACCATGCACGTGGTCACTACATGTTTGAACCAGTGGTTGGTAATGGCCAACACTGGGGCGTTTCGGTTGGTGCTGACATGGCGTACACACTCTGGTGTGGCGATGACTCGAAGTTCGGGTTCCGCGTAGACGCTGATGCACGCTACCTCTTCAAGAAACACCAGTATCGTTCATTCGACTTGGTTGGCAAAGAGTGGAGCCGCTACCAGGAAATGTATGCAACATTGGCAGCAGCGCAAGCTGCTGCCGTTGGTGGATCTGCTGAGAGTGCGTTCACGGGAACCTCTGGTATCAACCTCATGACGCGTAAAGTAGACGTGACTCCACGCTTGCATGTGAATATGAACACGGCACTTCTCTATGAAGGATGCAGCTTTGTTGCAGAAGCTGGTTGGACACTTTATGCACGTCAGGGCGAGAAGATCAAGCCTAACTGGGATCTCACCGGGGTAAATGCACCTTCGCTTAAAGCACAGCGTGGTTTTGGCTTTATCTCTAAAGCGCGTACGATCAGAGACTGGTATGGCGAACAATATGCACCGTTGATTGTGTCGGGTATTACGGGACAGTCCCAGGATCCGCTTGTTCCAGGTGGCGTTAATTTCATGCCATGGTTTGCACAAGGTGGTACAGGATATGTTGCAACGGCGGTTGATCCTCTAACCTTTGTTGCTAATACAGACGCGGCCCCAGTTATTGGTACGCCAGCAACGACTGTGTTGAACCAGACATTGCAAATGACGGCGTTCCTCATGTCTGATCCAGATCAAACGCATACTCTTTACTATGCGCAGTATCTCGCAGGTGCGGCGAACTATCCTGAATTGTGCATTAAACTTGAAGATATCGATTGGAATTCCGGCGCGGCGCCTGCTATCGTGGCAAACACGATCTACGGAACCGTTGGCTACAACTATGATTGTGGCTGCTACCCAATGATCTTCTCGGTCGGTGGTGCCTATGACTTCGCATACGGTAATGCAGCGGCTAACCGCTGGACCGTATTCGGTCAACTAGGCGTTTCGTTCTAATCCGTCTTCGCTACTGGAGTAGCTACGGCGTGACTATGTCCGTCCATGCTCCTAAAGTGGCTTGGCCGTGATTGGCGATTAAACGTAAAAAAGAAGCGCGTTAGGCACTCTATAACGCTCTGAATTCGAACGTAAAGTACGTGTGCCTCTGCTGTAAAAAGGTAGAGGCACGCGTCGTTTTTAGGAGCCTTGAATTGTGCCATAGTCTACTCATCCTGCCTATGCATTCCCCCCCAACTCCCTATCAGAAAAATCTGGGCTGAAACAGGGCGAAGATATGTAAAAAGAGGGATTTTCACACCTCTGCAGAGCCAAAGCTGACCCCGCCCCGCTCGTCTCGAACATCGTTGAGGGATGAGCGAGCAAAACGGTTTTATTTGTAAACCTACGACTTAAGTGGGTTTGAAGTAATGTAAAGGTTTTAGCTTGCAAATTTCTTTATCCGCCCGATCCCTCAACTGCGCTCGGGACGAGCGGGGTGTGGCGGGCGCGGCAGGATGCTCGAGGGTGTAAGGATGGGCGAGGTTGGCGCGATGTGTGGGGCTGGTTGGTATTTGTACTTCATCCTTGGTAAACGGCGGGTGTCTGCGTGAATTCGAGAAAGCCTGTATCCGAAAACCGCTCATCCTGCCTGTCCTCCGGAGCCTTGGCGAAGGGGGAAGCTTGTCGAAGGGTTCGAACGCGCAAATACAAATTTATATCGCGGGTTTGGTATAAGTAGGCGCCTCGAGGTTATACCAAGTCTTTTCGTACCCATCCGGCGACGTTTTTCTTTTCAGAGTCAAACATGATACCAACTAAGGTGATTGGTTTGTTCTGGTGCAGATACTTCTCGAAATAGCGCTTCTCTTCGATTTGGGCCAATGCGGTAGCCGCTGGCTGTTACGAGTAGGACGTAAGCGCGCTTGACCGTTCGAGCCCTTCGACAGGCTCAGGACGAACGGGGACAGAAATGTGCCTAGAGCTTGCGGGCGAAGGTTGGGGCGAAGAATGCTAAGGGCAAGCATGCACATTTATATTCCGTGATTGGGGTTAATCCTTGGGATTGGGATCATTGTAATCTTCCAGAGAAACAGGTGTAAAATATTTGCTCAGGTTTTGTGCAAAGGCACTTCGCACTTCTCGGTTAGGGAATGAGAGCGTGTAATTAGTGGTTTCTGGGTCAAACGATTTGATAGTCAAATAGCCCGTTTGGAGCATAAGGGGAACAATTTCTAGGTGTTCCGGTTCTGCTGCGTCCATAGCTGCTTCGCTCATAGAGACTGTTTCAAAGCTGCTTGGAATACGTTCTGCTTTGCCGATCATTTTGAGCAAAAAAGTTGGGGTGCCGGTGCCAAACCAATAATTTTTAAATGCTTTTGTGTCGCAGAGTAGAAGGACCGAGAAGGGGTTGTACATGGCGGTCGCATTCGGGGCAAAGCGGTAGCCATCATACCAGTCGGTGATTTTTTGCGTTACCAGCTTCTGCGTGCATGCTTCATGCGTGGCAAGCGCGGCGATGTGTTCAGTAAAATAGGTGGTAAGTTCGGTATGGGTGTAGCCACACAGCTCAGCATATCGCTCGTCCATGCTGATGTCTTTGAGATTGTTGAATCCTGAAAAGATCGATGTTTTAGAAAACTTGCTGACGCCCGTTATAAACATGAACTGAACGTGCTCAGAGAGTCCCTTGAGTGTCAAGAAGAAGCTCTGCATTTGTTCGTGAATTTCGTGTAGGTGTACGGATTTTGGTAGGTGCTTGAGAATTGGGGCGTCGTATTCGTCGACGAGTACGGCCACGGGACCCTGGCGGCGCAATAAAACCATAAGTTCGTTGAGCATGTCGCCTGGTTCGTCGAGCTCCAGAACAATGTTGTATTGGAGTGCTATGCTTGCAAGTTTTTTTCCGAGACTTCTTTTGAAAATTGCGGGAGCCCCAGCCTGAACCGTTGCAAAGTCTATATATACAACCGGGTGCTTTTCCCAGGTGTACGTACTCTGGTCAATCCACAGGCCTGCAAAAAGTTCTCGCTTGTCCTCAAAAAGTGCTTTGAGGGTTGAGACGGTGAGCGATTTACCAAATCGTCGGGGACGAGCAAGAAAATAATAGGCGCCGGTTGTGATGAGCCGGTGCACGTATTCTGTTTTATCGACATACAAATATTTTTTGCTGATAAGCTGTTCGAAGCTTTGAATCCCAATTGGTAACTGCTTCACGTGATTCTCCTGAAAACTGTTTTGCCGAGACTCGTTTTACCCCTGAATCAAACCCCTGAATCAAACCCCTGAATCAAAAGGTACCAGGTGCCATGTATTTGCGCAAACCAACCTCTCCCCGTGCCCCAGAGCAAAAGACGGGGGGCGACCCATTCCAACTCCGGGCCAACTCCAGTTCCCAAAACTTTTTTTAAAAAATTTTTTTGGTCAAAAATGGCCGGCCTGTGGTGTTTTTAACCAAATTACACGAGCAACTTGTATCAGTTGCAATAAAAAGTCTTGTTTTTTCTTTTCATCTCGGTTTAGAATGTCGTCGTACGTAAGTTTTCTAGGGAGTGGGAAAGGAAACAAAAAAAAAGATAGAACGAGATAGTTGACGTCTCGCAGAGTTCTGTGGTAGAGATCTAATGGAATTTTGTGTCATCTTTCAAAAGGAGCACGTATGAACGACATACAGAAGTTACTTTTAGTTGCGGGGCTTATGACCACCGCAGCAGCAGTTGTGGCGAGCGACCACGACAAAACAGGCAGTGGCAACGGGAAACTTTCCTCGGGCCACTATACGAGCAGATCGTATTTTCAATCAATAGGATTCTTTGAATCAGGTACCTATCTCTACGACGCGCTTGCACGTCCAGCGATGATGGGCGCAAATAAAGATGAGTGTGCATGGGGCACTGCCTTGAGGATCGTGCCATTTGGTGGCAAGTTGACCGATAAGGGCTCGCGTCATATGGGCGAATACTTCGGTATTAACCACAAGCGCACATTGGTTGCATCGGATACGCTTAACCCAACCATGGAGAGCTTGCTCGTGGCCGGAGCGGATATCGATTCACGTCACTTCAACATTCGCACCAGCGACTTGCTCTTTAATAGCACCATTGAATTCCGTCCTAAACAGACCGTATTCGGTGCTGGCTTAGATTGGAAACAAGGCTTTGTCTTCCACGAAGATGACTCGGTACGCTACTGGTTTGAATTGAATGCGCCTGTGCTCCATGTGAAGAGCAAGATGAACCTCAAGGAAACCATCAATACCCAGGGTACGCTCATTGCGACAACGGGTCTTGATGCTTCCCCAACTGTGGCAAACATGGTCGATGCCTTCAAGCAAACAAACTGGAAGTATGGCAAAATTGACAATAGCAAGAAGATGGACAAAACCCGTTTGGCAGACCTTGAGTTCAAGCTCGGCTACAACGGCGTCTTGACCGACTGCTGCACCTATGCATCATACATTGGGGTAATATTCCCAACCGGTAACAAGCCAAAAGGCGAGTACATGTTTGAGCCAGTGGTTGGTAATGGCCAGCACTTCGGCATCTCATGGGGTTCGAACATTGCGTACACACTCTGGTGTGGCGACGAGTCCAAGTTTGGTGTACGCATCGACTTTGATTCCCGTTACCTCTTCAAGAAAGCGCAATATCGTTCATTCGACTTGATCGGCAAGCAGTGGAGCCGCTACATGGAAATGTATGCAAGCCTCACCGATGCTCAAACTGCAGCAACTGCGCTAGCCCCATTCAGCGGTACATCAGGTATCAACCTTATGACACGCAAAGTCGACGTTACACCAAGGCTTCATGTCAACATTAACTCAGCATTCATCTATGAAGGCTGTAATTTTGTGGCAGAAGGCGGTTGGACGTTCTATGCACGTCATGCAGAGAAGATCAGGCCTAATTGGACCAATGGCCCAGTGCTTAAGTCGATCTTTGGTGAAGGGTATATGACCAGTGCACGTACGATTCGCGATCCAAACACCATGACTGAACTTGAGCCAAATCAACTCGGCTTGCGTGTGCTTGGGACTGGTTCTACGACGCAGGGCAAAGAGTACCTGAACTGGACGGCCGCCTCTACAGGCGTCGCGCCTAATACGAACGTGGCAGAAAAACTCTATCTTTTGGCAGCTCCTACTGCAAATGAAGAGCAAACATTCGTTCCTTCAGCGGTTCCTCCTCTTGTGCCACCTACAGTTGCGGTAATACCTTTCCCCGTATTGGGTGCTGGTAACCTTGCGGATCCTGCTGCTGGCGATACATTGAACATTCGTGTTTTCAATGATCCTGCGCTTGCAACCCAGTACATCCAACACTTCGGTGAATATCCATCGGATGGCGCAAATGGGCAGTCAAACTACGACACGCTCTCGATCAAAGTGACTGACATTGACTGGGAATCCGGTGCAATGCCTGCAGTCATCGCGAACACCATCTACGGCACCATTGGCTACAACTGGGGCGATTGCTGCTATCCAACGATTCTATCGGTTGGCGCAGCATGGGACTTCACGTATGGCAACGCAGCGGGTAACCGTTGGACGGTATTTGGTCAGTTGGGCGTATCGTTCTAAGGGACATAAATACATTTGAAAGGAATTACTATGGTTAAAAAAATAGCAGCATTTCTATGCCTAACGCTGCTTTGCGGCAGTGTGCTGGCGAGCCAATCGCAGATCTTGAAAATGCGTCAGCAGCGGTATCTTGACGAGCAGAAGGCCAAAAAAGGCATCAAGGTGCCTCCTGTCGGCAAGAAGGACGTGAGGAAGCCCGAGGAAAAGAAAGAAGAAGAGAAGAAAGAAGTACCGCCTGTGAGCAAGCTGGCGACAACCGATGCGTCGAAGGCAGCCCTTGAAGGCGATGATGGTGCACGTGTAAACTTCATGAATGACTACGTCAATCCATTGCAAGTAAAAGCGGATCCTGCTACAGATATGACGCTGGATATGGTCAAAACTGTTGCCTCCACAGCTCCTCTGGCGTATACCAATGATGATAAAGGGGCCAAGGAGTTTGCCGGCAATCTCGTTGCAGTCTTCGAGAAGATGGTTACTACTGATAAGGTAGATGTTTCGAAAGATCCGGGCCTGAACTGGAAGGCCTATGTTGATCAGGTTAAGAAATTGGCACTTGCAATTAAGTAAAACTTTATAGGAGTTACAAATGAAATTAATACATTTGTCATTTGCGCTGTTGCTCTGCACAGTTTGTGCACCGATAGCGGCGAAGCTTGGCAATCCAGGTGCGGTACTTAAGTATGCCCTTTCTGTTAACGACTCTGAGCTTGTAAAGCTTGCGTATGCAGAAATGCCAGAGGGAAAACCCAAAGACAATATGCTCGGGCTTATTAAGAAGAATAAGACGGTTGATGCGTCATTCACGAAGAATGCGGTTTCAGATCTTGGCGGCGGCGGCGGTACCGGCAAAGTGCCAAAACCTGCAGCGAAAGCAGGCGATATTAAAACTGATACCGATGTCGTCCTTGACCAGTTGGCTAGGTTGTTTGGAGATGCGGAAGCTGATAAAAAAGATGAGTCAAATACGGGCTTTGTCTTGATTGAATTGCTCAAGAAGCAGAAGGATGCGGCTACAGCAGAAATGGTAGCAAAAGCAGGGGGTGCTGTGTCTGCAGCAGGTGTAGCTGTTACCAAGCTAAAAGCTTAAATCGGGCTTGATTAAGTAAGGGCGGCAGGCAGGGCCTGCCGCCTTTTTATTTGGTTTAGCGGCGCGCATGTAGCTACTGTTTGTGACGAAAAGGGAGTAGACGTATGAAAAGTTTGAATCTCTATGGGATGTACTTGCTAGCAGGTAGTCTGGTGTTGGTGTTTTCGAGCGCTCGAGCAGACATACTGGATATTCGCCTGGCGCAGTTGTCAGGGTCTTTGGAGGAGTTGACAAAGAGCGTGCCGAAGCCGGTGGAGAAAAAATTGCCGGTGACTGATAAGTCGAAAGCAGCGCTTTTAAGTGTCGATCCAGGGGAGAGGGTCACATTTGCCAATGCATATGTCAATCCTTTACAGACAGAAGCGGATCCTGCTACTGATACCACTCTTGACATCGTAAAGAAAGTTGCTGGGACTTTGGGCTATGCCCAGGATGATAAGGGGGCCAAGGAGTTTGCAGGGGATCTCGTGGCAGTTTTTGATAAGATGGTAACTGCGGATAAAGTACTTCTTACGGGAGACCCGGGTGCGAACTGGAATGCTTACGTGGTTGAAGTGAAGAAGCTAGCGCTTGCAATTAAGTAGATTGTTCTTTAAAGAAATACAATCTTGGCGCACGGAAGGAAGGACAAAAGTTGCAACGGGTAGAAGTTCCTTAAAGGCTTGCTTTTGGTAGATGGAGGCGCTGTGGCGAAGCAGGGTTTATTTCTGGGCGAATTAAGATAAATAAATTTTGCGCGTAGATGATTATATTTTTTTCGGCAGGCGCGTCCTGCCGCTTCTTTTCACCCCATAAATATATCCTCTTTGGACAACACTTGTCAATTGCTATTGACTTTAATTTTCTTTGCGTATATCATGGGCAATGAAGTTGTATGTTCAATGCCTATGTGTCGTTACACGACAAATGGAGGATGGCATTATGTTATTAGGTAAATATGTTCGTTACGGGTTGTTACTCCCGGTCTTGTTGTTGACTTGTTCTGCTGCGTTCAGCATGAAAAAAAATGAGACGCCAGAGCACAGTGAGGGTTATAACCTTTACATAAAGACCCTGGGTTCTTTTTCCAGTGTCGATTCTAAAAATGCTCGTGCTTGCAACCAGATTGCGGATGCCCTTGAACTAGCGCTGAGTCAGATGACAAAAGAAGAGAAGGAAAAAGAGGGAAAAGACATTGCTCGCTATATTAAAACGTACAGAACAAATGTTTCTACGCTCCGCTACGTCTTCTCAACACAGCCATTATTTGATACCTGCAGCTACATCAACAACAACCGTAAGAAAGTAGCAGCACTTGGTGTTGCCGGTGTTGTCGGTGGTTACTTTGCATACCGCTATGGTGTTGCTGGTAAAGTTGGATCCTTCGCGGGTGACGCTAAATCGTTCGTGAAAGAAAAGGCACAGTCTTTCTTCTCATGGGCAACCCGTGGCTACTTTGATGGTGCCAGACAAACAACCCTCGTTGTTCCAACAGAAGCGCCAAAGGCTGATTTGACCAAAGGACTTGAAAAAGTTGAAGTCAAAACTGAACTTCCAAAAGTTGAAGTTAAGCAGCCTGAAGTTAAAGCTGAAATCAAGCCTGAAATCAAGGCTGAAGTAAAAGCTGAACTTCCAAAGGTTGAAGAAATCAAAGTTGAGCAACCAAAAGTTGAGCTTCCAAAGGTTGAGCAACCAAAAGTTGAAGTCAAAACAGCGATTCTTGCAAACGTTGCGAATCAAAACGTTGTGAATCCAAATCAAGTCATGACCAAGTAGTAAACAACCAGAAGTAATTCGGGTTATTACGTCAGCTTGCTGATTGAGTAAAAAAGTAGTGGGGCAATTGTAGGGACTACCTAAATCGTGGTAACTGCAGCTGTCCCACAACTCTATTTATCCAGAACAACGCACTCGAACAGCTTGATGGTTTCCTGAGTGGACTGGGTGGGGATAGAGTGCCGCACATGCAGCGGTTATGCATGGTTCATGTATCTTTATTAGTTTTAGGGAGGATTCCTGATGAAATCAATAGTAAAACGTATGTTCTGTGCGCTCGCGCTGGTGAGCATGCTCTGCGCGCCATTGGCTGCAGTGCAGTGTCTTAAAACCGGCGATAATAAGTATACGCAAGAAGATAATGGCAAGTTGTTCAAAGACAGCGAAACCGGCAACATGTATGTCTTTTACTGGAATGCGGGGATGGGTTACATTGTACGGGCTTGCGAAGTAAAAGAACAAAAGCAAACGCAGGGTAGCAAGGTTGCGAAGGTTGCGTTTGGAGCTTGTGTGCTCGCGTACGCAGCTTTTCTTACCTATTCGTATGACCAAGTGTTCAGCGATGGTAAGTGGACCGACGCTGCTTTCAGTAAAGTTGGTTCATGGGTAAACGGCATTGGCGACAGCGCATGGGGCAAAAAGGTTGTTTCGTATTTGCAAGACCAAGGCTTGGTGAGCAAAGCTCAGCCAGAGCTAACGGGCACCACAAATACTGGGCTTCCAAAGACCGATGGGCTTGTCAAGGTTGAATTGACGAAAGTCGAGCAACCAAAGGTTGAGTTGACCAAGGTTGACGTTAAGCTTGAGCAACCAGTTGTGAACCAGCCAATCGTTGAGCTTCCCAAGGTTGAAGTCAAATCTGAGCAGCCAATGGTTGAATTGACGAAGGTTGAGACCAAAGTTGAGCAATCCATTCTCGCCCAGTTGCCTGTGGTGAAGAATGAGCTTGCCAAGGTCGAATTGACGAACGTTGAGCAACCAAAGGTTGAATTGCCTAAGGTTGAGTTGACCAAGGTTGAATTGACCAAAGTTGATCTTCCAAAGGTTGAAATCGAATCTGAGCAACCAGTTAACAAAACTGTCTAAGACGACAACTTCGTTTTATCTGGTATGGGAGGTGGCGCAAGCCACCTCCCATTTTTGATGGCGCCGCTTGTATCCGGAGCCTGTCGAAGGGCGCGCGAATGCAATGCGATTAGTTGTTTTTAAAGTACGAGCTCCATTGCAAATTTCTTTATCCGTCCGATCCCTCAATGATGCTCGGGACGAACGGTTGCAAAATTCCCTTTTTTTTACACCCTTTCCCCCCGTTTCAGCCCAGATATTTTCTACTAGGGACTTGTGGGTAATGTATAGTCAGGATGAGCGGTTACAGAAGCGTGCTTAGAACTTGAGGGCGACGGCGGGTGTGTGTGCGAGCACTAAATTGCACAACCAAGCCAATTGGCATAAATTCTCTTTGGCTCGTTGTTTTTAAAACGACGTTGACTTAGATTCTTTTTTGATATATTATTTTTAATAAGGGTATATATTTGATGCCGATAGGTCGTTATGTGACAAATGGAGGAATGGTATTATGTTTTTAGATAGATTTATTCGGTATGGGCTTGTGTTGCCAGTTTTGTTGTTGACTGGTTTTACGTACAGCATGAGAGAAAATAGCAAAGAGCTCAAGGCGTATAACGAGCATTTTGAGAAGACAGATATTAAGTTCGAAGAAA
>Ga0351897_1011_pt2 | contig 40989 bp, 30 predicted proteins | sample BONcelHT113001C4_FD_206876 | JGI IMG/M metagenome (GOLD analysis project Ga0351897, IMG submission 206876) | Enriched cells from coal bed in the Powder River Basin, Montana, United States - BONCAT cells T11 rep1 HSBNCT.T11.300.1.C4 ... | reverse complement strand
GAATAATATTACGAAGGATAATCCGATGCTATAATGGCTTTATGACGGAAAGATCTGTTATCCGAACGAAATCATTATCTTTGGTAATTATGTGGTCTAATGAATAATGGGTGCAGCATGCTGCATGCATTGCATCTGAAAAAAGTAATCCATAATTATGAGCATACCGTATTGCGATCCTGAGGGTAGGTGCGGTATCTAATATGTGAAATGGATATTCATCGATTATCTCTTCTGTAATCATAAAAGGAAGAGAGAAATCCTGAACTTTTTCAGGATTCTTTTTGATCCAGGGGATCGCCTGTTGTGGGGGGAGACCAATATCTGCAAATATTTGAGTTAATAGCATCTTATGGAAAAATTCATCCAAAACTGTAGAATTTACATACCCTGACAATTCCTGATCCAATATTTTATCCTGGATTAATTCACAAACCGATGTAAAACGGGTATTTTTATAAGCTTATATGGGGATATTGGTATCTATAAATACTGAAAAGTTCTGAAAATCGGTGAAATTCATCAATACAACTCTTCAAGATCAGGTACTGCTATCTCCAGTACATATGATTTGGGACGTAAATTTTTTTGGTGTATCCCTTCATCAATTTAACCACGATCTCAAATTCATCTGTAATAAGAGGTGAATCGAATTGTATTGTTTTAGAATCCGTTAATCTCCCGGTGATAGTAGCAGTCATACTTATTTCCTGCACTATTGTAGGCTTTGGAAGAATATCTAAGTTCCCCTGTTTTTACTTATTGGGTATCTGGCGGTTAGTACCTTATACGAATATAATAAAATCGTATGCATCATTCAATAACACGGCAGGAAAACCAGGATCAATAATTCTGGTTTCTTTTTAGAAATCTCATCAAACACCAATTGATCCTGAATCGTTACTTTTTTTCCTCCCACCGGTTCAGAGCCCCAGATTTCCTCTCCATCCCCTTTAAAAAACGTAGCATAGGTTTATCGTATTCAAATGATACTATTGATACTATGAAACTCATCTTCCCTTCCCTAACCTCTCTCGCAATTATCCTGCTCCTCTGCAGCATTCCCGCTCTGGCCGAAAGCCCGACCGTTATCATATCTGATTACGTTATCCAGCCTTCTGTCCTCCAGCCCGGTGATATCGGAACAATAACGGCAACAATCCAAAATACCGCAAGCTCAGCGAATGTCAAGGAAAATACCGGCCTCCGGTCTGATGGAGCATTTGAAAATACCAGAGTTACTGATATCGGCGTCAATATAGAGAGCATAAATCTGGAATCGAAGGAGGTAAAATTAATCTCCGGCAACTTCAAACGTATCGGGGCTATCGGGCCAGGCCAGTCTATCCCCATTACCTTTTTGATCCGAGCTCCTGAACAAGACGGAATCTACTTTCCTGAAATCTGGATCGATGTAACCGGGGGTCAGAGTGTCCGTCAGCCTATCCCGGTCAATGTAAATACTCAAATTGCTCTTTTAAAGAAACCGGCCCTGACTGCTATCAAGAACATACCTGACGGAGTAAACCCAGGTGATGATATCAGTGCAACAGTTATCCTGAGTAACGATGGACTCTCCCGGGCTGATCAGATAACAGTTACCGTCAACAGCACCAGCCCTTCCATCACCCAGAAGACTTCCAGCACGTATAATGTCGGGAGCCTCATCAAAGGAGAGAATGCTACATTGAACATGGTCTTCTCTACCGACAAGAAAGCTCCTGTCGGCCTCAACCGTGTCCTGCTGACCATCACGTATGGTAACCCGGATGGAACTACCACTACCCAGAGCGAGATCCTCGGGATCCTTGTAAAGGGTAAGGCAAAAATAGGCATCGCCTCTGTCTCGTTGGATCCGATCCGAATCAAAAAAGGCGATCAGGTCTCACTCATCATCCGGCTTGAGAATACCGGGACCGATAATGCAAACTCGGTCAAGGCAAGTATCGACATTCCTATGAGTGGGGGCAAAGATGCGTATGTAGGAAAGATAGAGCCAAACAACGATGCTCCTGCTGTTTTTGCCCTGCAGGCCGGAGATCCCGGCACTTATCCATATACTCTTATCATACAATATGAAGATGATTACGGCGTGCAAACCCAGAATGAGACGCTCCAAATAACCGTCCTTGATGGCGACTCGCCCGGGTTGATTCCGTTACTTGTCCTGCTCCTCATTCTTGGTGGCGGTGGATACTGGTTCTTTATATTCCGCAAAAAGGATAGCAGCGATGCTTGAGCAAGAGCAGGTTGCATTTTACCTTGCTTCCCGGCTTATCTCCCGGGGAAACAAAGGCACCCTTCTCCTGACGGTAATGATAATTGCAATGGTCTTTGTAAACCTGATATTTCTCCCTTCCATCATCGCCGGCGTTGTTATTCTCTTCAACCAGCAGTCGATAGACTACAGTTATGGGAACCTGGTTGTCGAACCACGCGAGAATGAGCTGATTATACCCAATGTTGTGGAGCTTCAACAGAAGATCAACCGGGTTCCCGGAGTTATTGCTTCCTCCCCCCGGTATACCAGCGGGGCAACCGTTGTGTACAAAGGAAAGTCTGCTACCACGCTTCTGATCGCGATAAATCCGGATGATGAGAAGCAGGTTTTAAAGATACACACCCAGATTATCAGCGGGGATTACCTGAGCGAAGCAGATACGAACCAGATGGTGATCGGGTATCAGCTTGCAGGAAGTAAAGAGCAGCAAGTAGACCGGATTCCGACCCTGGGCGGTGTAGAGGTGGGCAAGACGGTACAAGTCACCTTCAACAATGGGGTAGCCCGGCAGTATCGTATCAAGGGGATCATCGCTTCCAACTCGTTCAGTGTAGACTCGAATGCGTTTATCACAAAAAAAGAGATGGAATCTGTGCTTGGGACCAGTAACACGGCAAATCAGATACTGGTAAAGACGAAGACAACCGGTGATGAAGATGCCATGCGTCTGACTCTGATGCAATATGGAGTGCAGGAAAAGATATGGACGTGGGAGGACAAATCTGCGGATTTTTTAAAGACTATTGTCGGAAGTTTTGGCATTATTAACTTTATCGGGACTATTGTCAGTCTGATCATCGCAATCGTTGTTATCTTTATTGTTATCTTCATAAATACCGTGTACCGGAGAAAACAGATTGGAATACTTCAGGCGATTGGTATTGATCGATCTATCATCATGAAGTCGTATATCTTTCAGGCTCTTTTCATTTGCACGGTTGGAACACTGGTTGGTTGTGTTCTGCTTTATGCAATGCTGCAGTACCTGACGACATCACCGTTGGTCTTTCCTGGAGGACCGGTAGCCCCGGTGATAGAGCCGATGCTTGTGCTCCGGGCAATTGCGAGTCTGTTTGTTGTATCGTTGATTGCCGGGTATGTACCGGCGTGGATCACCACCCGGGAGGATATCCTCTCGGCAATACGGGGGTAATATGATCGTTGGTCACCATCTTGAGAAGATCTATGGCAAAGGCGTCGTTCAGGTCCGGGCTCTTGACGGGGTGGATATCAATATCCGTAAAGGAGAGTTTATCGGGATAACCGGCGCAAGCGGGAGTGGAAAATCAACGCTGCTTCACCTGCTCGGGCTCCTTGATCGGCCAACTGCCGGGAGTCTTGTTATCGACGGGGTGGATGTCGGGTCGCTTGGCGAGCGGGAACGAACTATTTTTCGCTTAAACCGGCTTGGGTATGTTTTTCAGGACTACGCTCTTGTTCCCGAATTGACCGCAAAGGAGAATATTTACCTGCCGTCAAAGGTGCGGGGTATGACCTCAAATGAGTGCACCAGAGTCTGTGTAGACATTCTTAGCCTTGTCGGGCTCAAAGATCGGATACATTTTCTTCCCGGTGAGATGTCTGGCGGGGAGCAGCAACGGGTTGCTATTGCACGGGCTCTGGTCAACAATCCCGCCCTTGTTCTTGCTGATGAGCCATGTGCCAACTTAGATACCCGGAACTCTACGATTATCCTTGAACTTATACAAAAACTCAATAAGAAACTGAACCAGACTGTGGTGATGGTGTCACACGAGGAATGGCACCAGAAATATTTTGACCGGGTTATTGTGATGCAGGATGGAAAAATTATGAAATCAGGGGAATAGGGTGAATTCAGTATCAATGTTGGTATTATACAGCATAGAAAGTAATAAATTGGTGGAGTCTGAAAACTACTAATGCAACTAAAAATAAATCCTCGTTTTTTGCTTCTCCTTTTGCTTCTGCTCGGAATGATAGCAATACCTTGCGTTATGGCGGCAGAAGAAAAGACCTATTCAATATTAAATCTGAACTCGTATCATCTCGGATGGGGTTGGTCAGACCGTATCACAAATACCATCAGGAGTGAAGTGGCGACCCAGCTGCCAGGTTCTGATGTGATGGTAGAGTATCTGAACACCCGGAAGATCCCTCTTAATGATACCCGTATAATCGAACTCAAAGAATATATGGCTGATAAGTATCGGGGTAAGAAATTTGATGCTATCATCTCTTCAGATGATGATGCATTTCAATTCCTTCTAAAAACCCGGGATGAGTTGTTCCCCGGTGTTCCGGTGATCTTTTCAGGGGTGAATAACTTTGAAGATCAGATGATCTCAGGAAAGCGAGGAATTACCGGAATTGTCGAGAAAGCATCGATGATAGAGAATATCGATCTTATCCTGAAAAACCATAAGGATGCTGACACCATATACATCATAAATGAGGAGGTAACATCTACCGGTAAGGCTTTTAGAAAACAGATAGACTCAGTTCTTCCGAATTACCAGGAGAAGGTTACGTTTGAGATTCTCAATGAACTCTCGATTGATGAGCTAAAAGAAAAGGTAGCTCAAATTTCGGCATCAGATGCTATTCTTCTCGTCAATTTTGCCAAGGATAAAAATGGCCAGGTTTTTAGTTATGAAGAGAATGCCGACCTGATCAGACAGTACCGCAAGGCTCCGGTTTACGGAGTGCTGGACTCTACCCTCGGGAATGGAGTTATTGGCGGAAAGATGAATAGTGGCGTTGCTCATGGTACGGCTGCCATTGATATGGCTATTCAGATACTGAACGGAAAAGATGCAACAGATATTCCGGTTATGAAAGAGAGTCCAAATGTCTATCTCTTTGATAATGTGGAGATGCGACATTTTGGTATCGAACCAGGCATGCTTCCGGCAGAAAGCTCTATCATCAACCGTCCCTTTAACTTTGTTGAGGCCTACGGGATCTATATCATCATCATAGTAGCAGTATTTATTGGTTTTGTCATCTTTATCATCTATCTTATCCGATCCATCAGAAAGGCCCGGAGAACAGAAGCAGAATTGGTTGACACTTCTGCCCGAATTACCGGCCTGATGAAAAGAACTGAACTGATAATGCAGAGGAGTCCGATAGCAATCGTTACCTATAATCCCTCCCTTCAGACCACCTCGGTAAATGATGTATGGCTTAATATAACCGGGTATAGCCGGGAGAAATTACTCACCATGAAGATTTCGGACTATGAGATTTTCAATTGCGAGGGAGAGCCGGCTTTACGTGCAATCAGGGACTGTGAGATCCAGAAGGGAACATCCAGCCTCAAAACAGCTGGAAGGATATTCCATTTTGAGTATTATTATATCCCGATAACAAATGAGAAAGGTGAGGTTGTTGAACTGGTTGGGATGTATGTGAATGTAACTGATCAGAGAAACCTGCTCAAACAACTGGAGAAGAGTATCACCGAACTTTCGGGTTGCCTGGCTGCTTTGGCTGATAGTGATCTGACAAAGCCCGTGGCTGTCTATGATGGTGACCCCCTTGTAGCCATCAAGCAGGATCTGAATCAGTCCCTTGATGCACTCCGCATGGCTCTAAAAACAATTATTGGCAGAATGGGAGCACTGAAAGATTCTTCTGGAGAGGTCGCAGAAAGGACCACGAACCTGGCCGACCTTGCCGGGAAGGTAGCGACAGTAAGTGAGGAGACAACCACTGGTATCGGGAATCAGATAACTCGTCTGGAGAAGATTACTGAGGAGATTACTCATCTCTCTGCTTCTATTGAAGAGATAGCCAGCACATCACGGGCGATCAGTGATCTGACTGCAGGTGTTGCAAAGGCAGGAGAGGCGGCAGTTGTTCAGGGTGAAGATGCCGGGGCAAAGATGAAATCCATCGAGATTATATCTCGTGCAGCCGTTGATGAGATCCGCTCGTTTAACTATGATGTTCAGGAGATATCCAATATTCTAAGGATAATCACAGATATCGCGGATCAGACGAACTTGCTTGCTCTCAATGCTGCAATAGAGGCAGCCAGGGCAGGAGATGCCGGGCGGGGATTTGCGGTGGTTGCCGATGAGGTAAAAACCCTTGCCGGCCGGTCTCAGGAGGCAACTGGTAGTATTGATGCCCTGATTGGAAAGATAACCGCCAACAGCACCTCCACGATGGATGCAATGAATCGGGCGTATCAGGAGGTTCTGGTTGGTATTGAGAGTGTAAACAGGACCCTGGATTCGCTGAACCGGATGGTCTCTGATGTGAATGGGGCGGTGACTGGTATTGCTGATATCACCCGGACAACAGAGGATCAGGCACATGTTACCAACCGGATAACTTCGGAGGTCCATTCAATCAATGAAGCGATGGTTCCTGTCCGTCTTGCAGTGGCTGATCTCTCAATGCTTGCAGAAGAATCAGATCATGCCACGGTCTCGATAGCCGGTGAGACACAGAAGATCAAGGGTATGGTTGAAGATATTGAGGATTTGATTGGCTCCTTTAAAACCGGATGATAAATGGACGTATTTTCAGGTCTTTATGTGATAAAATGGCTTCGCCCTTTTACACATAATGAATAACACTTCGGATGCACGTTCATTAATTAGGGAAGATCGTGGGTATCTGAACAGACCGCTATCCTTTACTCCTGTGCACTATCAGCACCATTTTTTCGAGAACCGCTTACCAGAAAAACGAAAGAAATTCTTCAGTAATATGTGCCAGTTACGGTTGATTATGCTCGTATTGAGATTTCGAGTGTAGCTTCTAAAAGGGTTCGTCATGGAAACGAGGATCCTGATATTATTCGGAGCGCCTTGAAAATGGCTGATGAGTTTTTCATAGATGCCTGTATTCTGCTCCCAGCATCAGATCCTGGAGAAGAAGGATATACTCTGGCTTTGGATCTGGGCATTACGGTGTAAGATGCAATATACCTTATCGCAGCGATAAATAGGAGTATACTCTAATTACTGCAGGACAGGCTATGTAAAAATCTGTCCTGTCATCATCCTATAATCTTACTCACTTTAGTGTGGGGTCGTGTTCTATTTGAATCATCCCCCACTGATCCCGCCACCTAGTATTTGGAATGCTGATCTTTCTGAAACAATAGGTACTTTTTCAGTCATTTATCTCTTTAGGGGAACTGTTTCCGGAGCCTATTCTTTCATATGTTCATACCCATAAGTGAGTTTTTGTTGTTATGAGTATCTGGTCAGGCTTTATATATCATTAAGATTATTTGTATCTATATAACTGATGATTGGATAGCGGGTTTAGAGGAGAAAAATTGGTTTTTGATATGACGGGACTTGTAATCATCGGATCATTGGTCCTTTCCGGGATAATTACACTCTTTCTGGCGGGATATGGATACCGGTACCGGTCATATCCCCTTGCAATCCCCTATATTATCATCATGATCCTCTCTTCATTCTGGGCCCTGAACTATGCAGCCGAACTCTCGGTCCTAGACCTTCCCCTAAAGATAATACTACATAATATTCGCAATGTTTTCATTCCTTTTATGTCTGTTGTGGAATTGTGGTTAGTTCTGCTGTTAATCGGAAAGCAGAAGTGGTTAAAACCAGTATATATTGCTCTTCTTCTTTTTATTCCCGTGGTAACAGCAATTCTTTCTATCACCAGCGGGTATCATTCTTTATTCAGGTATGACTTCGCAATTGATCTCTCTGGTTCCCTGCCGATCCTGCTTTTCCAGAATGCTCCATGGTATAAATTTTATCTTGTTTTTACGTACGGTATTTTGTTCCTTTCCAGTATTCTGCTGCTTATTGGACTTAATGAGACCAATAAATTTTATCGAACCCAGAAATGGCTCGCATTACTCGCATTGCTTTTTCCAGTCATTGGATCAATTATCTTCGAGGTTGGTTTCTCATCAATCAAAGGCTTCAACCCGGCTCCCTCCCTTCTTGGCATCACTGGCATCATCTACACAGTTGCCATATTCAGATATGGATTTCTGGATCTCATTCCGATTGGGAGAAGTAGTATTATTGACAGCCTACAAACTCCGATGTTCATCCTCGATTCGCAATCCCGGCTGGTGGATCTCAATCCTGCAGCAGAACGACTATTTCATATCTCCCAGCCATTTTCCATCGGAAAGCGGATAGATGAAATTGCCCCCGGCTGGACAGATCTTCTCGCCTTCTTACAAAATCCCAGCCTCCAGACACACGAGTTATGTCTAAAAAATTCAGACGGAGAATGGTTTTTTGAGGTGATTCATTCGTATCTGCAGTCAAAGCCCGGAGTGGTAAGTGGTGAGATAATCATCCTCAATGACAAAACCTATCAAAAGAAACTGGAAGATGAACTGAAGAAAAGTGAGGAGAAATATCGCTTACTTTTTGATAATGCCCCGATAGGGATTGGAATGGTTTCGTCATCCGGGAGAATCGTTGAGGTAAACCGAACCATAGAGGCAATTACCGGGTATGACCATGATGAGTTGATCGCCAAAAGTCTCCCTGACATCTATGCAACGCCTGAAACTTATGAGGACATTCGTGCCCGGGTTCAGAAAGTTGGTCCGGTTCACGGATATGAAATCCAACTGCAGCATCGTGACGGGGGTACTTTTCCCTGTCTGATAGATGATCTTCTTGTCCAGATAGATAATCAGGTAGTTCATTATATAACCCTGCGTGATATTACTGAACAAAGGAAGGCAGAACAGGCTCTTCTTGAGAGTGAGTTATTCAACCGGAGTCTTGTAGAAAATTTACCTGACTATGTAATTGTCTATGACCGGGATGGAAGAATCCTGTATGCAAATCCAGCAACAGAATCAGCACTGGGGTATCTTCCCGGGGAGATGGTGAATATGCTGGTGATAGGATTTCTCCCTGAAGAACACCGGAAAAAAGCCTTTGCAACAATGGAAAAGCGGTTCAGCGGAATAATCCATTCAGTGTATGAAACTGAAGTATACACTAAAAATAATGTAAAACGCACAGTGCTGGTAAAAGGAAGTCGGATTCAGTATAAAAACAGCCCGAACATTCTTCTTTTATTGGTGGATATTACCGAGCGGAAAGAGATTGAGACTGCCCTGAAGGAGAACGAGGAAAAATTTATATCCATCTTTGAAGCTACTCCGGATCCCATCCTGATAATTAATCCTGCCTATGAGGTAATTGAGACCAATCGCGGATTTGAGACTGTATTTGAGTACGGGCGGGAGGATGTCACCGGTAAAAAGATAGATTCCCTGGATATCCGTCTGACTGCACAATCCCTTGCGGGTCTGATGGAGAGAGAGAAATCTCCTGGACATAGTGTTCATCAGGAGATGAACCTGAAATCACGAACTGGTATGGAATTTATTGCCGAGGTAGCCATTACGCTGATTTTTATCCGTTCCCAGCCCTGCATGCTCATAGAAATTCATGATATAGATGAAATATCGCGGGCACATAAGGCCATTGCTGAGATTAATAATAAACTCAGAATCCTATCAAGCATCACCAGGCATGATATTTTGAATCGGATTATGGTAACTTCATATTATAGTGAGACGATCGCCAATGAGTTACCGGAGGGGAGATTGAAGAAGCAGTTTGAGGTGATAAATCAGGCATCATCAGAGATAAAGGCTCTCATCGAGTTTACCGCCCATTACCAGGATATCGGTTCAGCTGCTCCGGTATGGCAGACACTTGATCCAATCTTAAGACTCCGGAAGATTCAGGGGCTGCTTAAGGACGTGACTATGACCTGGAACCATGATGAGTATGAGATATATGCCGATCGTATGCTGGTAAAAGTGATCTATAATCTCGTTGAGAACTCAGTCAGGCATGGAAAGAATCTCTCTGTAATCATAATCAGTTCACACTACCAGCAGGGAGAACTGGTAATCTTGTATGAGGATAACGGTGGAGGAGTTGCTGCGGAGGAGAAAGAAAAGGTCTTTGAGAAAGGATTTGGTAAAAACACCGGATTGGGTCTATTCCTGATTCGGGAGATTCTCTCAATAACCGGGATTACAATTGTTGAGACAGGGGAGCCTGGTGTTGGGGTCAGGTTTGAGATTCGGGTTCCTGCTGGGAAATTCAGAAAAATAAACGGATAATAATCCTCAGGGTTAATGAATTTGCGTTAAACGCCGTAAGGTATAATATGCTGATTCACCAGGAATATGACCGCCTGGCTGTTGACGTTGGATGGAAAATTTTTTATTGAGTTTTTTACTGGTTTTCATAACTCATGAGGATTTATCTCCTGGTCTGGTGGTCACGCCTGGTTATTATAAAGGTGCAGTGATCAAAGCCTGATGAATAACATCAATCTCGACAACCTTAGGTTTTTGCAAAAACTCCTCCGCAAAAATTGAGCTGAGGACACTAATATCAAATGCACTGGATCCATGCCCGGTCACCGGCAGATCCTGACATTCAAAACATCCTTCAACCTACAGGGGGAGCGGATCATGGGAGATGAGCAAGATAGTTCCAAGTTTGTATGACAGCCAAAATTGGTTCATTTTTGCAAATTTTCCGGCAATTGTGGTGTCTGCTACCAGGGGAGCAAGTAATGCACCTATTCTCTCCCCCTGTTCGCAGCAGGATCGGGTCGATGTTCATACTGTTATTGCTGGTGGTTGTGATGTGAAGATATTCCATCTGCAAGAAAATGAGCGATCCGAGATTGTGAAATATATCCTTGAATCCATAAAACAGGTTCAGATATTGCTGGATGGAATCGAGACCGTGAACGGGAATTACGAATCACAGCCGACAGTCGATTTCTTCAATTATATCTTCCCACTGAATGCGACTCCCAAGGCAGTAATTGATGTTGTTGGTAAATGTAACCTCGGAGGAACCATCAAAGGTTCAGTCACAGTATAAGAAATGAATTATAGGTTCATCATCTCTCCTCTCTTTTAACGGATAATCTGGTGATCTGACAGCCAGGAAAAACACCTGTACTGATTTCTGTTATTCATCCCAATTTTATTATTTCAATGGTGATTATCAGCCATCCCAACTCCTCCCGAGATGATGGGAGATATGTATTCGTTCTATTCAGAAAACAGCGACGATCCTGAATTACATAAGATTTAGTGGAGATATAGACTAATGCTCCATGATGAGACAATTTTTAAAGAAATATATGAATCAGGATCTAAAAAAAGAAATTTTATTCTGCCTTTGCAGTAAAGTTACAATCGGCACAGTCTTTACAGTATCCCTCTTTATAGGGTTCTGTTGGGTCCGGGTTCTCTTTTAAGGCCTTGTTGAGCATTAAGACTCCTGGGACTGTGTTCTTGATACTTGCGCCGGAAATTATGTAATCATTGCAGAGGGTTTTATCCTCACATTTTTCATCTCCATGCACTGCAATAAACCATTCGGACTGATTAAGAGCAATACCACAGTCACAGACTGCATAAGGTGCAGCCGGGCGATCCTGGGTAATGTCAGCATTTATATCCTGTGGGAGGACAGAACAGGGAGCATTCCAGCAGTCTGCATACATTCCATCACCGGTTGCATTCGTGCAGCCTTTCAGATACACGTCTCCGGTATAGTCAGCGGGAATGTTATCAGGATCAATTTCGTTTCCTTCAACTGGTGCAGCATGGACAAATGAATAGGTGGAGAATACCTGCCCGACTGCATATCCTGCCTTTATCATCCATTCTCCATCTTCATTCATGGAGATGCCAACCGGTTCCCATTCAGAACATGGTCCGCCCACGGAGCTTCCATTTTCAACGCTACATGAACATCGCATCTTTGTTGGATTATTCACCTCAGGAACACAGAACGCGGTATTACAGATGGCATACGGCTGGTTGCATACGGATGCAAATTGTTCCCCCGAAGCATTTGCCTTCAACTTTTCCTGAATATCGGAAGAATCAGCAATTGCACATGAACCCATGCAGGATAACAGGAGGATTCCGATAGATAGCCAGATTATTTTTTTCCCATGATTATCTCCTCTCTAAAAGAGGTAATATTACTATTGAGTGATTTCTCTATTTATATCTAAAGATGAACCTGGGATGATAATGTGCAGATTCTTGAGGACCACTTTTCTCACGGTTAGATCTTCCATAGGAATGAATACAGGCTCTTGTCAATTATTTGGCGCTTGAGCGACCCGGCGTATACGACATATGAGGGTATGAGATACTACATCGGGTAAAAAGCAGTATACAGAGAAGGATACTCCCTGATGAGGACAGTGAACTGATGAAAGAGGGGCAATCATCTTTGCGAATTGAGATTATATGCAGATAAATTCTTGGTTTTTCATGCCTTATGTGCATTGGTTCTCTCTGAGGACTGGTATAGCGAAGATGATCTGTCAGGAATAATATTCTCTTTTTCCCGGCAATGTGTTCCGTTTATATTATTTAACCCGGAAAAAAGGGAAGATATCGTCCGCTTGAACCCGCGTTTTTTCCGATACCAATACACCCAGTCGGACAAAGTGATTTCCTCTCTGATTATTCCTAGAAATATTGTGAAAAACCCATCTTTTTGGCTCATCTCTGCAGTACAATTTCTTTCCCGATATTAACTGACAATATACTCGACATCATAAGTGCTGTATACCCAGTACCCCTGTGCCGGCATAAGGATCCTGGAGTCAGTCTGGTTCCCGGTTCCTCCATGTATTATCGGTTCTTCATAGATCTGATGAACCGGGTTATACCCGATTGCATACGTCCAGGTGTCATTCACCGGACTAAGCCTGACTTTTGCTGATAAAAGTTCTGTCCCAACAACTCCAAATCCATTCCAACCGGCACAAAGCAAGCGTGAAAAAATTCCTGACTGGTTTAAATCAGCAGTATAGGGGAGGGTCTGCGGGACCGTGGTATAAATCCAGTACGATGAAAGTGGTGATATTGATTCATTCATCCCGACTGTTATCCATGTGTTATTCTGGTATCTGATAATCGAATGACCGGAGGTGTTTGTCAGTGAACCAAAAACAGATGCTGCCGTATCATTTCCGGCAGCAAGGCGTTTTGGGACAGAAATATGATTCCAACCGGGAAATACCGAGATTATATCCGGAAAAGGCGATGGTGCCAGTGCCAGCAGTGCTGCAGTAGCATTAATTCTCCCTCCAGTGATCGTTATCCCTTTTAAATCAGGAACCGGATCTGTCGTGTTCAGAATAGTATTTCGTATCTCCTGCAGGGATGCACCTGGTGCAGCGTCTTTGAGCAGGGCAGCCACTCCTGCAACTGCCGGGGTCGCCATGGAGGTTCCGTCCATATAATCCCACTGAGTCTTTTCAAGTGTCCCGTATCCGTCAGAAAGCATAACATCATCGATATTGCAATCTCCCCACCCGGTTGCAACGAACCGGAGCCGGATCTCATCGTTATACATGGTTATTGGTAATTGAGCCTGTCTGAGCACAAATGACTCAGTATCATCATTTGATTGTACATCAATTCGGATCCAGCGGTTATCAAGCCATGGATTGGCGACTTCTGGATATACCGTGAGTCCGTTTTCTCTGACCTGGTATGAAAGAACCGGCTGGCGGAGTCCTGAAAGATTCATAAAGCTCGAATTTTGTATCAGAATAATTTCTTCAGAAAGACTTCCGGGATCCGGGTTATTACAGTATCCCCTGACACTTGCCGGTGAAGAGGTAAAGTTCAGTGTATCTAAAGTCCAGTTTGTGTTCCAGGTCCAGTTCTGCAGATTATCAAAGGTTTCACTCCATACCGGATTTGGTCTGTATTCACTGCGAACCGTTGAATAAATATCAGTTCCGGGTGCACCAAGGTGTACAGTCCGGTTCCCGAAATTGGAAAAAGAGGCCAGAGTATCGTTTGGTGTCGTTGCTGCAACGGTTATGATATTAGAGAGATTATAGGAAGCCGGGTAATCAGGATATATGTCTAAATCTGAATAATTATTTCCTGCAGCGATGATAAAGAGAGCCTTGGTATTCCGGATTGTTTCTTCTTCAGATTTACTGGGATATGTCAGATGGTATGAACAGGACATAATCGTTGCCCCATGTGCACTTGCCCATAATATCGCCGTGATCTCGTCAGATACTCTGCCATAGGCATTATACCATCTCACCGGCATGATACTTACATTCCAATTCACTCCGGATCCTCCAATCTCATTGTCTGGAACCATACCGATAATTCCGGCACAGTGGGTACCATGTCCATACTGATCCATGGGATCCATCATTCCGGATATAGTATCATACCCATGAGTACCAGCCTGTGGGTCGGTCCAGATATTTGCTGCAAGGTCAGGATGGGTATAATCCACACCGCTGTCAAGAACGGCAACAATCGTTGTGTTCCCGGTAATAGTATCCCATACACGAGTTACTCTGATATCCGAACCCGGACTCCCGGGTGAGATGTTTTCTTTAAATACCTGCCCGGTGTTCTGAAGGCCCCATTGCCTCTTAAATTCAGGATCTGAGGGGATTTTAACGGGGTATCGGTAGTAATCGGGTTCAGCATAAGCAACTGATGGGATATCCTGATAATAGGTTATGGCGTCTTTTACCGTCATGGTCTTTGAAAGACCTACCAGTTGCAGGCCTGGCATTCCTTCTGCAGTATAATCCTTCGTGACTGATGCATTAATTGCTTCATGAGCAGATGAAAGAGATGACAATCCGGATGGTGAGATATCTGTTGTTTTCACCAGAATATATCCGGGAGCATATTCCGGAAGATTTGCAGAGATAGGTTGATCAGCTCCTCCTGGAAAACAACAGAAACAGAAAATTATAGTTCCCATGAGAAAAAAATATTGGGTTGTATTAACCATCCAGACACCTTGTTTTAAGTGTTTGATCTATGTATGTTTAAATGAAGGGTATCGCATTTGAGAAACCCTCGGTTTTTATGGTTGAATATTTTGGTTTTTAGTTCTGAAATGTCATTTTTTTTCAAATTGTTTTAAAAGAAAAACGTCAATAACTGTCAATGCTGGTTGTTCAGTAAGTGCTGTTATCGTATGAGCAGCATCACACTGCAGGTACACCGCAGCTGAAAAACCGTTAAATTCATTATCACTCTTCAGTCCCGGGGTCCTTGTATCAACGATATGGATGCCGGCTCCTGAAATGCTCATTTCAAGGCTGGCATCTGAATATGATCGCCATTTCAGGATTGCCTCCGAAATATCCCTGATAAAATGCCGAACGTTCCCAGGTTTTTCGCGGTCAGGATATCTGTGGTAATTCTCATTCTTACTAGTGAATCACCATATCCCACGCCACTATGAGCCACTGATTTGCATAATAACTCCTATTTACCTCTCATTTGAAGTAAAATATCTCTCCTTCGTCCATCATTCTGAATACTATTGTTCCGGAACGAAGAAGGGTATGAGGATCCTTTAATTTGATCATGATCTGGTCAGCCTTGTTCAGACAGATATTCAATGGCCGTACATCACCGGATACCAGATCACAGACCGGGATACTTGCTCTTGGCATAGTTTCGGCATTAATATACAGTTCAATCCTGATATCTGAAGAAATTGTGGGAACTGATGTCTTCAGAATCCGTATTTGAGTGATTCTATTCCATCCAGCTAATGTGTCCAAAAATAATATATTATTCTGAATTTCTTCCAAAGAGACGGCAAAATCCCGCGAGTGTTTCTCCATAGGAGAACATAGATCGTGTGCTCTAAAAATTTCCTGATGCAGGTGAGATTTTTTATTGAATAAGGGGGAGGCAGATCTGCATTCAAACGCCATTGGAGCATCACCCTCTTCAGTACCACCGTAGTCCACATCAAAACACTTCTCGTCATCATCTATCTCACCCCAGCCATATGGATAGGCAGATGGAACTATCACCGTGGCTTTCACCGGTGTTCCCTGGCAATCACTTGTACATACAAATGCTGTTCGTGACGATGGTAATTCATATCTGAATGATTCCTGAGCAAGTACATCATCGATGAATACCTGGCTCGATTTGATTTTATCAGGATATAGAGATGATTTTCTGTTTTTCTCACTATACCCAAGAGATAAGAGGATCTCCCTGACTTCATCATCGTCATAAAACCCACCCCGGATCTGTTCGAGCATACGGATTCGTGCAGCCCCAAATAACTCCCGGATCCCAGATTTCTCTCTCTTATCTCCCAGAGCATGTGCTAGTTTATTTCCATCCTGGTCGATAAGTTGCAGGTTCACTGGATCATCAGAATAAGCAATGCGGAATACATGGGTAACCGGAGAACCAGAGAGATCCGGTATTGGAACTGTTTTGAAAGCCTGCTCATATTCTGTCCGTTCAATTTTATCCCGGTTGAGAGATAGTGACAGACTGCTCATAACCGGATGGACCCAGGATGCAAGGGTTGAATCAAGTGCAGAAGTAATATCCTGTTCAGAGGGGTCTGACGTGAGAAACCGGGCGGTTCCATCTCCTACTCTGACAAGTTCCCGAACTAACGGAGTATTTGGTTCTGCATCTATACAGATAACTGATATCCTGCGAGGATATTCCTCCCGCATCTCTTCCCTGGCCATTCGTATGAGACGCCCTTCATCGGTTACTTCTGCATCTGTAATGATGATAACATGGCGGGCATACTGACCGGTGCTTTTTGGGTATGCAAGTGCCTCCTCTAACGCCTGCCCGAGTTCGGTTCCTCCTGAATCTTTGCTCTTCTCAAGGAACTGTATCGCAGAAGTGATTTTTCTCTCGGTTCCCGGATTCAACTTCTTTGACATCCATTGAGCATCATCATGGAAAACGCCAAGTGCGAAGAATTCATCTGGCTGAAGAGTTTTCAGAAGTTTTTTTACCGTCCAGTCAGCGGCTTTCCATTTTGAGCCGTTCATCGAACCTGAATGATCTACCAGGATAATAAGTTCTCTTCGCATGGGAACTAAGTCAGATTGTACTGGCGGAGAAATTGTTGCAAGGATATATGTGGCATCTTCATCAGGGTAGTGTTCTACCTGACAGGTAAGAAGAGGAGATGTATCCTCCCTTCGTTGGTGGCAGACCAGGACAAACTCCCGATCCGGCCTGACATCCTGATCGCTGAGGGTAACCCTGGTATTTTGTCCCTCCTCCCTGATTACTAATGTATGGCTCGGGCTGGAAATTCCCGGATGATCGATAATCGTTATGTTCATGTGAAAAGTATGGCCCGGATCTATCAACATTAGGATTGGATCTGCATTTTTTTGTCCAAGGAACCGTTCATCCTCTCTGATGTACCGGGGCGCTATAGTGAGAGGTATTCTGAATGAAAGGTCAGTATTTTCTATCATCGCGTATTGCAGAAACCGGATGGTAACAACCACCGGTACATCAGGCTCTATTCCGGTCAGATGTAGTGTAAAGATATCCGGTGTCTCATAGGTTAAGAGGATTGCTTTCCTTCCCTGCTCAAATGCAGCGTGATATTCATCTGTGGCATCTTCCCGCTCTTTCAGGGTGGTTTTCAGTTTTTCTTCTCCAAATGAAACTTCTGCTCCGGTGATAAGGGCATCCCCCGGAAGCGGGAATCGGTATATTGCTTCAATGGGGTGGTTAAAGGACGGGGATGTGTATGAGAAGACCTGAGTCAGTTGAAACGTGGCTAACGGTCCGGTTATCGTCCCGGTGAGATCTGTCCGGGAAAGTGGAACAAATAAACGTCTGCCTTCAGATGAGGGGTCTGCAATCTCAAGGACTCCAATGCCATCAGGCATACTATTTTCATACATTACTGAGTTGAATATCATCATGCATCCTATGGGGTTATTTTCTTCTGATTGTCTGATCTATCTGTTTTTTGAACATTAAACGGCGATTTAGGCCAATAATTTAATCTGGGCTTAGTGGTAATCAATCCATGAGCGACATTTCTGATTGGCTATGGCATCCAATTTTGTTCCTCTGGGTAATAGATATCAGCATGTGAAAATAAATATGTTCCTATGCATCGGCATGCATCATCATGTATCTCATGGTGTGAATCGCTGATACTTTTTTAAATGTCAACCCTCTAAATAGTTTTGGCTACTATTGTTAATTAAAATAAGAATTATAGCTTTTTAAGTGCTGCGTTAAATAAATTCTAATTCTTGGTATACTCATGCAAAGGCATATGTTTTAGTATAAAGAAAAATAGATAAGATATTGCACACGTGAGAATGTAATCTCAATGACTTCTGAAGAAAATCCGGAAAAAAACTGGTCTTTTCGAGAAAGTGTCCCTAATTATATCGAAACACTCGCGAAGGATCGTATAGTCCGGAAGATGTTTGATCTGGATAAAGAGAAGTTTTATACTACTGATGAGGTTGCAGAAAAGCTCAATATTGAGAAAGAAGTGATTCGCGATCTTATCCGGAAGGGTGAACTCTACGCTATTAAGATTGGAAAATCGTACCGAATCACTGATTCAGATCTCCAGGAATTTTTAACTGACCGATATACCCGTAAAAAAAGGAATGATAAATCAGAAGAGTCCTAAGGTATAATCATCTTCTCAATAGTGGCACCAAGCTCATTTCCGATAGAGATGAGAGTCTTGCGATTGCTGCCGGATGAAGATCTTTCCGACCTTATCAAGGAATTCTTTTGGAATTTTAATTGAAGTAACAACTGTAGTGATATGGAACCCAGGTTTTGTCTCCTTCCAAAAGGTTGTATGGAGGAGGGATTAGAGTTTAGTCCCTATACTATATCATGCATATACGATTGCCCTCTAGAGGACCCGGTATGGATTATTCATTATTATTCCTCCGCCATTTCTCATCTGGTACCAGGATCTCAAATCTCGCTCCTTTCCGAGGATCTCCTATCTCCCGTATCGAAAGGCCGGTGATAGCAAGGATCTCCCGTGCCAGAAATAATCCCATACCGGTATGCTTCCCAAACCCATGGGCGAAAATCAGTTCCTTCTCCTCTGATGGTATCCCAACTCCATCATCTTCACAAAAGATAATGAGATGGGAGTCACTTGTAGAGCAGGAAAAAATAATCCGGGTATGATTACCCGCATGACGAACAGCATTCTCGATCAGGGTGGTAAATACCTTCCGAATAATGGGATCGGCAAATATTTCAATATCCGGGGGGATAGTTACCTCGATGGGTATCCCGGTATGAACCGTTTCTGAAGCAGCATGTATGATGAGAGATTTCACCTGCTGCCATCTGCTTGAAACGCTTCCAAAGTCTTCATATTCCCGGGTAAACTTGATAATTTCCTCAACCTGCCCGGTGATTTCTCTCGCTTTAATGATATACTCATCTTTTTTTCTCAGATCAGACTCCTCTAATGTAATATCATGAAGCAGGTGAATAGCTACCAGTTTATTCATTACATCATGACGGGTAAGACTGGTAAGAAGACGGAGTTTCTGGTTTGATGCGTAAAGGGCTTCTTCTGTTTGTTTACGTTCTGTAATGTCACGGATTGTACCTACAATTGTAGATACTGCAGGAATATGGAGGAAATTCTGACCGGTCGCTTCCAGATATACCCAGTTTCTGGTTTTATGTTTATATCGATATTGAGCGGTGAAGATAGCCTCAGGCTGATGAATGCAGGATTCCCATACCTGCAGTAATGCTGCTCTATCATCTGGATGGATAAGATCGACGATATTTATACCGGTTAATTCTTCAGAGGTAAATCCGGTAATTCGCTCAACTGCTGGACTTAAATAACTCTGAATTCCGTTTGCATTAATACAGATAATTATATCAGAAGCATTTTTCACCAGAAGTTGAAACCGCTCCTTTTTTTTCTGCAATGTCTTCTCAGCCTCTATTCGGTCAGTGAGGTCGATATCGATGCAGTACATTTCGTCATCTCCACCAGGCACCGGTACCATAACATGGGATGAATAGACCTGGATATGCGATCCATCCTTGCGCATCAGTTCCAGTTCAGAAGCAGGAATCACTTCTCCGGTATCAATCATATGCTGAATTGCACATTGTACATCGGTTCGCATATCTGGTGGGATGATAAGGTCAAGCAGGTTTTTATTGAGAGCATCTTCTGCTGAATAACCATAGAATGTTTCCGAGGCACGGTTCCAGTACCGCACCGTTCCATCCATCCCATATCCCTGCACAGCCACCGTAGATACATTCTGCAGAATGCTTCGAAAGCGTTTTTCACTCTCCCTGAGGGCTTCTTCCATTTGTTCCTTTTCTGTAATATCAAGCATGCTGATGATGAGGTTCTTGTTCCCATGTCTGTCAGTAAAATCTGTCATGTTCTTAGAGCACAGGCGTTTCTGCCCATCAGCACGGATTATTGAGAACATATACTGATGTTCGTATTCTTCTCCCGCAATAAATTTTTTAAAATTATTAACAACAAATTCTATTGACTCAGGAGCGATGAATTGTGCAAATGTCTCTGCAGCATAGATAACATCACGGGAATATCCTCCCATCCTTACCATCTCTTCATTTGCCCAGATTACCCGGGATTGCTTGTCAATAATGCATATTGCCAGGTGTGAATACTCAGATATTGCACGGTATTTCTCCTCACTTTCACGCAATGTATCCTCAGCCTGTTTACGTTTAGAGATATCACGAAGAGAGCCTCTCAGCCCTCCGGATTTCCCATCAACATTCTGGATGACACTGCCACTTAAGGAGATGGGAATTGGAGATCCATCTTTTTTCGTCAGGCATAATTCATAATCTTTAACAAACCCATTGGTTTTTAGTTCTGACAAGAGGATGTCTCTCTCTTCCGGATGAACGTAGAGATCTGCTACCGGTATTCCAATCAGGTCATCCGGGGTCCATCCTGACAAGGGGTAGACTGAGGGAGAAAGAACGGTAATGATACCATTTTCATCAGTCTGAATGTACAGATCATCAAGTGATTCAAAGATCTCCCTGTACCTTCTCTCATTCTCCCGGAGTGCCTCTTCTGCTCGTTTCCTGGCGGTAATATCCCTCGTAACTCCGATAACCCCGACAGGCTCTCCCTCGTCAGTCAGTATCAGGCTGATAGTACATTCAGTAGCAATGACTGACCCGTCTTTTTTACGATATTCCAGTTCCAGAACTGCAGGGTGACATTGATCTATGGTTTCTGAAGAAACATGGTTTAGAAACTCCTGTCTTGACCGGCCCATTCTGTCCAATGATTCCGATGTGAGACTGTCTTGTGGATGAAGCGCCAAAAATTCTTCAGGAGAATATCCGGTAAGTGCGGTAATCGAAGGGCTTACATATGTTATCTGCATCTCTTTTCCTGCAGTCCAGATAACATCCCCGATATTCTCAGCGAGCAGGCGATACTTTTGTTCACTTTCCCGGATTGTTTGTTCTGCCTGTCTGAGTTTGGTTATGTCAGTAGATATTTCGAGGCGGACCAGTCTCCCGTCACTCCACCGGATTGCCCGGTCACGACAATCATACCATCGGCCATTTTGGGTATCATTAAACTCCCACTGGTATACTCCCGTTGATCTGTCCTCATGTACAAGGAGATGATTTGTGCAGAAACTGCAGGGTTTATCCTGGCCTGGGAAAAGAGTCTGAAAGCACTTTTTTCCAGCAATATTCCCAAAATAGCCCCGTCCCCGCTGATTGATGAAAAGAAGATCGAACGTATCCATATCAGCGACATACACCAGGGCATCAATACTATCAAGGATGGTATATAACTGGGCCTGAACTTCCTCTACCAAGGGGTTTTGGTGCCTGTCCGCTCCGGATGTCAGACCTGAACCGGTCAGGGGATATCCAGATCCTGATATCACATCCTTTCGGAATTTATCTCCCTGATCGATCTCAATCTGGTAATGCTTGCGAATAGCATTCAGAACTTTTTCTGACTCAACCCACCGCTGGTCCAGAGTGTTTACCATCCCGTCAATACGCTGGGCCTGAACCATAATCATATCCACCAGATCATCGTCATCGAGAAGATCTGCACAAGTGACAATTACGGTAAGCGGATTTCTTATCTCATCATTTAGGATAGATAACTGGGCCAGGTTCTTTTGAATCTCAACAAGAGCAGCTTCTTTTGCATGAGCATGTCCCCGCTCATCAGTAACATCTTTTCCCTGGGCAATGGTTGCAACCGGTGAGATGCCGTCAATATCAAATAACGTAGATGTGTTCCAGAGGATCGTCCGCAGCGATCCATCCTTGTGCAGGACCGGTATCTCAAAAGTCTCCAATCTGACCCCGCAATGGGTGGTATCCAGGAGACGGGCAACGAGAATAGCCATTTCCGGAGGGAATAAGTTCTGGAGGGGAGTATTATTGATTTCTTCTGCACAGCGCCCGATTATCAGTTCAAACGCATGGTTGATTCTGACGATCCGAAACTCAGTATCCCAGACGATTATCGGAACATTTGCAATGGCAAACAGGTTTTCAAGGTATTCATGTGTCTTTCGAAGGCTCTCTTCGGTCTGCGCAAGAGAATTGTATTGATACCTGAGTTCTTCTTCAGAACCGGCCAGTTCTTCATATGCAGATTCGAGTCTTTCATTTGTTTCCCCAAGGGTATCTATCAGAGTTTGTTGATTTTGGACGAGCAATGTATGTTCTGTGATATCTTGAATGATACCAATAACACGGACCAGGTTTCCTTTGGAATCATTCTCAGTTCTTGCGACTGAATGGATCGCCTTATCAGCGGATCTGTCAGCAGGATGAATGATGTACTCAATATCATAAGGGATATCCCGCGTGATCAGATCAACGAGAGCCTGGTTCACCCTCAATCGGTCAGGGATACATGATTCAATCTCATCAATAGGTAAATTCCTGGCAACTGGTGGAAACCCGAAGATATGTAGACCTTCAGCCGACTCCCAGATGGTATTGGTTTCAGGATTATATTCCCACGATCTGGTCTTTCCGATCTCCTGTGCCCAGAGCAGTCGTTTTTGGGTGATACGAAGGGAGTCTTCCTGTCTCCTTAGTTCGTATACTTGTGCACGTAGTTCTTCTTCAGATGCAGCAATCTGCTCACAGGCAGCATGGAGTTCTTCGTTCTTGTGTTTAAGATTTTTTTCAGCTTCTTTCCTGAAGGTTATATCCTGAATTATCGAAGAAAAGTAGTTAATCGTGCCGTCAGGATTTCGGACTACTCCGGTGGAGACGATAACATCTATCCGTGACTGATCTTTTCTGATATACTGTTTTTCAATATTATCAGGTTCTTTGCCAGCCAGTACACATCTGAAAATCTCCATCTCCTGTTTCAGATTTTCTGGTGGAGTCAGGTCACCCCATGTCTTTGTTTTTAGCTCATCTGGTGAGTACCCGAGCATGGTGCAGACTTTCTCATTAAAATAAAGCCATGTTCCTTGAGGGTCGGTTATGGCGATGCCGACCAGGGAAGAGTTGAAAATACCACGGAACCGCTCTTCACTCTCCCGGTTCTCCTGCTCTTTCCTGGAAAGTTCTTCATATTTTGCCTGGGTTTCCTTTTCTGTAGAAACAAGTTCCTTATTGACTGTACACAGTTCTTTGTTCATTCTCACCAGGTCACGTTGTACACGTCTGCGAGCAACAGCAGATCGGATCTCATGAGATAGTTCAGTAAACTGGGTAACCGGGTCCCCTCTTTTCTTCAGATAAAAATCTGCCCCGCTATTTAACGCTTCAATGACTACTTCTTCATGTCCCCTGCCGGTAAACAGGACAAAGGGGGTTGGATCATCCTGTTCTTTCAGATATTTGAGAAATTGTATGCCATTCATTTCCGGCATCTGGTAATCGGAGATGATCGCATCAAATGTTCGGGTTTTAAGGAGGTTGATTGCTTCAGCGGCTCCGGATGCAATAGTCACTGAAAAGTTTGAAAATTTACTGAGATAGATCTCTCCTAATTTAAGGAGATCTGAATCATCATCGACATAGAGAACGTGAATATGTTCAGTCAAAATTCATCATCCTTTGATACTATCTTTACTTCTTCTTTTACAGTCATTTTCTCTATCGCACTCCCAAATACACGACTGATAAACATCAGAATATCAATTTCCTGCTTTGAAATTTTACGCTTTTTTGAATATGCGATATTTAGTGCCCCGACGACGACTTCCTTTGAGATCAGGGGTAAGATTCTTGCGGACCTTTTCAAGTACTTCCAGAATACCTGGATATGTAGCCACGGTATGACGGTTCAGACCAGATTGGAAAGATATCCCTGATATCGTAAGATATTTATTTTTTTTGGATAAGGTAGTGATAATTTGGTCTTTCACATCATCCATAGGGGTAGTGAGCCTTTTAACCATATAAGGGGTTTGTAAAGTGGTAACCGCTTTACTTACTGCTATATGTGATTCGTACCTAAAACAAAAAATTTAGAGGTAATCCAGATTTACCTTGATAATGATCCCCGTTTTGTTGGTGGTATTCCAAGTGGACAACGCCCCCATTTCCAAAAAAATTCCAATGATGCCCACTTTGAGCACCAACCGAAACGGATGAAAAAAATTTTATACAATAAGATATGTCTACGGATATTTTCAATGATATATCATGCGATATATTTCATCAGCAGAGATCCGATCCAATCCGGCCGTACTCTGGAAGGCTGGTGAAGAACAAGAGACGATTATAACGGTAATTGGCAAACCAAAACTATTTGCTCTGGCATTTTCTGGTGATCCAGAAGATCTGATGAGCCTGATCTGCCGATTACGGGTGTTGCTGATCCTTTTGGTGAGGAAGAGCGGCTCTGCAGTCTGATTGCTTATTCGATTTCACCCCGACTTGTCCCTGATGTGGATCTTATCTCAATCGAAGACAAGACGCTTCTGATGCTCCAGGTCTATCCAAGTGGACTGCGACCTCATTTCCTCAAAAAAGTAGGTCCGATGGAGGGGGTGTATGTCAGGCTCGGGTCTACCAACCGGAAGGCTGACCGTGAAATCATTGCCAAGCTGAACCGGTCCTGCTCAGGGATCTCGTATGATGAGATGCCGATGCCTGAGTTCTCGGAAGATGATTTGGATCTGAATGCAGCCAGAAAGCATTTTTCCGGGATCCGTGAACTGACCAGAGAGGAACTCCTGACCCTTAAACTCCTGGCTGTGGATCAGGGACGGTATGTGCCCACTCATGGTGCTCTGCTGCTTTTATGGGAAGCGGCGTGATTTTTACTTCCCTGATGCATGGGTCCAGTGTGGCCGGTTTATCGGAAAAGACAAGGCATACATCTTTGACCATATCGACATTCATGATAATCTTCCTGATGCAGTGGAGTGCATCATCCTGTTTTTGAAGAAACATGCGATGAGAGGAGCTGATTTCTCTGATATCAGGCGAAAGGATATCTGGAGTATTCCGCTTACCATGCTTCGGGAAGATATCATCAACGCTCTCGTCCATGCTGATTATTCGCAGATCGGAGCGCCTATCCGGGTATCGTTCTTTGATGACCGGATTGAGATAGAAAATCCTGGTATTCTCCTTCCAGGGATGACCATTGAGGATGTGAAATCCGGGGTGTCAAAGATTCGCAACCGGGTGATTGCACGGGTTATATCCGGTATTTTCTCTACCCAAACGTTCAAACATCTCAAATGATCGAATCGGGCCATTAGTTCGAAGAACATCAATACAGATACTTGTATCTAAAAAATATATCATATGGTATCAATTTGTTTCGATTTTCTAATTCTCTCTACAAAATCAGCGCTATCAACATCATACCCAAAGGCTCCCCGGAGTGATTCTAATGGATTACCTTCGACAATTTTGATCAAAACATCTCCCGTTATGATTGGTAAGGCATCCTTCAGTTCGAGATGCTTATTATCGATTACTTTTGCTCGTATTACGCTCATTATATATTCACCGCCCTGCTTACGAAAAATACATTGTAATCTCTTTCTAATATTCTATTAGTCCGGTAGTTGTTTAATAATTCCATCCTATCAGATTGGTTCTATACTGGGAAGATTACATGGGTTCCCCTGAAGAAGGAAAGATTAAGAATTAAGGGGGACTTAGTATACAAAGGGAATTGGGTTTTAATTTGAATGAGGAAACAGAGAATCAGAAAAAACCTGCTGCACGGATAGATGAAGTTGCAAAATATCTGTTTGAGATGAGCGATCCGATTTTAATAGATTTTTTGAACGGGGCATTTCATCTCAATCTGAATAGAGAACATACATCAGTAATTTCATGCAAAAATGATTACCCTGATAGTGATTTTTCATTGATAAAAGCAGACATCGTGCTCAAAATTATCGAAAGGACAACTCGTACAGAAATGTTCCATGTCGAGGTTCAGCTCCATAAAGATAATCAGATCGAGATGCGTCTTTTTGAGTATGGATATCGTATCGCCGGATTATCTCGTGGAAAGGGCGATGATGGAGTTTATGAATTAAACTTCCCAAGGCAAGTGGTAATATTCATTGAAGAGAACCGGACCATAGGGGATTCTCTTACATTCCGGATAATTACGCCTGATCGGCAGCGATTGGAATATCAGATTCCCGTGATCTGCGTCTGGAAGTATGATATACATTCCATTATTACAGACAGGGTCTTCCTCCTTCTTCCCTTTAAGATATTCAAATTCCGCAAGATTCTCAGTAACCTTTCCAAGGTCGGGACCCTTACCTCTGATAAGAAGAAATCAATCTCTGATGAACTTATCGCTGATATGCAGATTTTATTGAATGAGATTACTACCCTCGCACAACAAGGAATTATTGATGAGGAGGGAAAGGTTATTCTCATTTCAGCAACAACTGAACTTATTAATTATCTGAATCTAAAATTTTTACCCGAATGTAATAATGAAAAAAAGGTGGAACAGATGATTGCAAGTGTGACGGAAAAGGCAATGCAACAAGGTATCCAACAGGGGATCCAACGGGGCATCCAACAGGGTATCCAACAAGGGATTCAACAGGGATCTCTACAAAAAAGTATTGAGATCGCAAAGAGGCTTATGAGAAAAGGAACTCCAATTGATGAGATCGCTGAACTTACTGGAGTTGATGTTGAGACCCTCAAAAAACTAATGCAATAGGATTTCAAGAACGTGATCTAGAGGTTATCAGTGGGGAATCATCACCCAATGAGTAACATTACCCCTTTTTTATCGACCAATAGTAAATGATAGATCTCATGTGATGAATTTGTGACCTGCATGAAAAGGAACTGAAAATACGCTCCGGTTTCTGATAATTCCGACCTTCCAAAGTGTCTTCTCTGCCCAACGTAAACCGGTGGTGAGTATTTTTTTATCTCCGGGTGATGGCACAAATCATATCAGGTATGAGATCAGTCCCTACATTTCATCCCGGATGCTTACAGCCTTTGGTCATTCTTCTCATGATGAACCCGAAGTTATCATCCATGAAGAACCCATCAGTGTGGAAGCTGGCAGGGGTGAGTGATATCGTTGCCCTGAAGAACGGATAATATTCATCGAAACTCATATACTCATGAGTTCGAATTTCTATAGCGGGAAGATTACATGGGTTCCCCTGGAGAAGGAAAGATTAAGAATTAAGGGGGACTTAGTATACAAAGGGAATTGGGTTTTAATTTGAATGAGGAAACAGAGAATCAGAAAAAATCTGCTGCACGGATAGATGAAGTTGCAAAATATCTGTTTGAGATGAGCGATCCGATTTTAATAGATTTTTTGAACGGGGCATTTCATCTCAATCTGAATAGAGAACATACATCAGTAATTTCATGCAAAAATGATTACCCTGATAGTGATTTTTCATTGATAAAAGCAGACATCGTGCTCAAAATTATCGAAAGGACAACTCGTACAGAAATGTTCCATGTCGAGGTTCAGCTCCATAAAGATAATCAGATCGAGATGCGTCTTTTTGAGTATGGATATCGTATCGCCGGATTATCTCGTGGAAAGGGCGATGATGGAGTTTATGAATTAAACTTCCCAAGGCAAGTGGTAATATTCATTGAAGAGAACCGGACCATAGGGGATTCTCTTACATTCCGGATAATTACGCCTGATCGGCAGCGATTGGAATATCAGATTCCCGTGATCTGCGTCTGGAAGTATGATATACATTCCATTATTACAGACAGGGTCTTCCTCCTTCTTCCCTTTAAGATATTCAAATTCCGCAAGATTCTCAGTAACCTTTCCAAGGTCGGGACCCTTACCTCTGATAAGAAGAAATCAATCTCTGATGAACTTATCGCTGATATGCAGATTTTATTGAATGAGATTACTACCCTCGCACAACAAGGAATTATTGATGAGGAGGGAAAGGTTATTCTCATTTCAGCAACAACTGAACTTATTAATTATCTGAATCTAAAATTTTTACCCGAATGTAATAATGAAAAAAAGGTGGAACAGATGATTGCAAGTGTGACGGAAAAGGCAATGCAACGGGGCATCCAACAGGGGATCCAACAAGGGATTCAACAAGGCTCTCTACAAAAAAGTATTGAGATCGCAAAGAGGCTTATGAGAAAGGGAACTCCAATTGATGAGATCGCTGAACTTACCGAAGTTGATGTTGAGACCATTAAAAAACTAATGCAATAGGATTTCAAATACGGTATCTAAAGGGTATCAGTAGGGCACCATCAACCAATGAGTAACATTACACTTTTTTTATCGTCCAATAGTAAATGATAGATCCCATGTGATGAATGTGTGACCTGCATCAAGAATTACTGAAAACGCCTCGGTTTCTGATAATTCCGACTTCAATGCATCTCCTCTGCCAAATTTAAAGATTCGGAAGTATTTTCTATCTCTGCTTACCGGTTGTAAATCATTCAGATATGAGATCAGGCCTCACCTTCTCTTCCGGTGAGTATTCTAAGATAGTGACCGGCCCTGTAGTTATCAATGGCTATATATCGGTGGGCTTACTATTACCATATAGAGTGAGAAGGATCATGGAGCCACAAAAAATCCCAAAAATGCCAAAGGAAGAGTATGATGCCCTGATTAAACGCCAATATGTCTCCAGAATAGCGTTTAAGGGATCCGAACATCCATATATTGCTCCCTTTATGTATGTCTTTGATGGAAAATACCTGTATTTTCTCTCTTCAAACTACGGACGCAAGATGCAATATTTCAAACAGGATCCGAAAGTATCAGTAGAGATAGAAGAGTATTCTCCTGATTTATCTGCATTTACGTTCGTAAGCCTGCAGGGATATCTTGAAGAGGTGCAGGATCCATCTCATAAAATGAGGGTTCGGGAGCAGTTTGTTGACATGATCAAGACCAATCACCTTTCATCCCGGGTGCTTACCGCCTTTGGTCATTCTTCTCATGATGAACCTGAAGTGATCGTCCATGAGGAACGCTCATCAGTCTGGAAACTGGCAGGGGTGAGTGATATCGTTGCCCTGAAGAACGGGTAACTCAATACCATTTTTTGAATGGATATTCGGCAATCTTTCAGGTATTCGTTAATCTTTTAAATTCTTATCAGATTGGGGGGAAATAATAATCTGGTAGTTTTTCCGTATCATGGTAAGAACTTTTTCGGACTCCATCCAGCGCTTGTCCAGCTGATTTACGATATCATCAATCAGACTGATCTGTTCTGCGATAAGAACCCCGCTCTTCTCATCATCACCCATATCTGCTGACATCAGGATAACCATAAGCGGGTTTCTGATCTGATCATTCAGGATTGATAACTGGGCCAGGTTCTTTTGAATCTGATACAGGGCGAGATTGTTTTCTTCTTCCAGTCTTTTTCTGTCTGTTATATCCTGACCCTGGGCAATAGTGGCGATCAGGGTTTCACCATCGTGGCTGTACAGGGTAGCTGAGTTCCATATGACCGTTTTTATCGTTCCGTCATGGTGTAAAACCCCTAGTTCCAGGGTATCCCATCTGACACCAGCCTTTGTTGTTTCAATAAGCATCATCGAGTGTTCGGCTTTATCGGTTGGGAAAAGTGTGCGAATAGACTCCCCGATGAGTTGGTCAGCAGTTTTCCCGACAAGGTTTTCAAATGCATGATTAATCCGGGTAATAGTATAACCAGGATCCCAGACAATAATTGGGACATTTGCAAAAGTTATCAGGTTATCAAGGTACTCGGTTTTCTCCCTGAGGCGTTCCTCTGTCGCTGCAAGGGTGGTGTACTGAGCCTTTAGTTCCTCTTCAGACCCTGCAAGTTCCTCATATGCTGCATTGAGATGTTCATTATTTTGACGTAATCTGAGGATAAGCTCATCACGTTCTATTTCTGTTTGTTTTCTTGATGTAACATCCTGAATTACCCCTGCAATTTTTATCGGGGCTCCGGATTCATCGGTTATGATTTCAGCAAATGAGATGATAGTTCGCTCTGGTGAACCATCAGCAGGATGAACCGCAAACTCCAGATTATATGGAGACTTTCCTTCAATCAGGTCTATAAGAGCCTGATGAACCCGTTCACGTTCCGGGATGCAGGATTCAATCTCATCTATTGGTAATTTGTTATCCGCAGGAGGATTCATCCCATAGATACGAAACCCTTCATCCGATCCCCAGATGGTACCGGTGCGGAGATCATACTCCCAGCTTCCAAGGTGGCCAATTGTCTGTGACTGTTCAAGTCTCTGATTTTGTAGATTTATCTGCTCTTCAATCGCTTTTCTTTCAGTAATATCCCGCCCGATACCCAGTACTCCAATTAATGTCCCTTCAGTATCGTACATCGGTGTTTTGATCGTTTCCAGTAAAGAACGATGACCATTATCCGCAAAGGTTATCCATTCTTCATTTACTGATGGCCTGCCTGTTTCAACTGCTCTGCGATCATGCTCTCGGAAAAACTCAGCTAATTCTCTCTCTAAAAAATCATAATCCGATTTCCCGATAAGATCTCTTTCTTTCGCTCCGATAAACCGTTCAAAAGCTGTATTACACGCAAGATAGACTCCTTTCTTGTCTTTCAACCATATGAGATCAGGTATGGTATGAATGAGGGTCTGCAATCTTCCTTCACTTTTTTTCAGATGCTCTTCTATCTTCTTGAGATCTGTTATCTCTATTCCTACCTCAAGAACCAGATCCTGTTCTTCTGACGGGAACCGGGTATCATATACCATAAACGTCCGGCCATCAGGATTCTTCCACTCCCAGACCACCGGTTTGCCGGTCTGCAGAACTGCAAGTGTTGGACACTCATCACACGGACTGCTGCGACCTGGTATAACCTCATAGCAGGGCCTTCCTGAAATCTTTCCAAATAGTTCGTGGAATGCACGGTTTGCAAAAGGAATTGAGTAATCGCTTGCCTGGAGATAGACAAAAGCGGGGATCTGTTCAAGTACTGCAAAGAGACGTTCCTGTTCACGTAAAAGAGCCTCCTCTGCCTGGTTTTTTTCGGTTACATCGTTGTATATGGCTACTATCTGCCCGGTTGGCAGACGGAACACATAGTTCTCATACCATTTTGTATACGTGTCATCAACATAGATCTTTGCTGGATAGAATTCAGTCTTTCCTGTCTTCCATACCTTCTGAAAGATTTGAATCAGACCAAATTCATCAATATTTGGTCGAATATCGGCGAGTGACCGGCCTACCACTTCCTCTTTGCGTTTGCCTTCAATTAGCAGACTTGCCTGGTTGAAGTCAGAGATGATGTAATCACTCCCCTTAGAACCATCGTTCTTTACAGAATAGATAGCCGCACCGCTTGGCATGGTATCAAAAATACCGCGAAGTAAGACCTCGCTCTCCCGTAACGCATCTTTTATCTTCAGTTGCTCCTGGTAAAATCGCTCGCTATCCCTCTTGTTGATGAGATAAAGCACGGTACCTGTCCCGATAAGAAGAAAAATTATGATGAGCGTCAGGTCAAGTGCCCGTGTCTGAAGGGGTCGGAACACTTCTTCAGAATCTATCCGGGCGACCAGGAACCAGGGACTGTCAGGAATTTCCCTGATATTTGCAATAACGGCAACCCCCCGGTAATCTATCCCCTCAACTATCCCTTCCTGTCCCAATGCTGCCTTAACCGCCGGGAGATCGGTTTGATTGAGGGAGATACGAAAAGAGAGAGCAGTGTCTTCTCTAAATCTGAGGTCATTAAGAAAGAGTACGGTATCTCCTTCACGCCTGATCAGGAGGGTCTCTGCACTGGAACTTGGGACCGGCCACTTTGATATAAACGGGTAGAGATATTTTTCCGGGTCAATCTGAAGAGCGAGTACACCTTGTAGTCTGGATGTATCCTTCGGATCAAATATCGGAGCGAGGATTGTGAGATAGATCTTCTGGTCAGATTCATCCCGATAGAAATCAAGTACCGTGATATCCTGCTTTTTATATACCGTTGGTATTGCCGCAAGCACGGTAGGTGATACAGTGTCAGATAAGTCTGGGGCTGATATCAGCATCTTTCCTTGTGGACTTACGAGACTGACACGATTATAGTGGTATTGAGACTGAACATTTGAAAGCCAGTTTACAAGATCCTGCGTTACCCTGGTTTTTTCCGGATTGTGCTGAAGTTCATAGACCTGTGATGAGAATATATTATTTTGAACAAATACCCGTGCATCTCCGATTCGTTCGTTTCGCCAACGGACCAATTCATCGACTTTTAGATCACCAACACTGGTCAGCTGGTTCTCCACCCCGGATCGATACTCCTGCTCATAACTCTGAAAATAGAGATACCCGGTGAGGATGATCCCTGCTGCAAGAACCAGAAAAATCAGAATCTGATAGTATAATCCCTGTTGCTTTGAATCAATGCTCATCCTGTTTACCCAACCGGCATGATACCTGATCGTTTCGGCCTGCACCGGGCTCTCAAACTTTACCCATTCCCTGAGACTCCCTTTCATGAATTGAGAGACTGGTTATCGAAAGGGTTTCATGCACAAGGAAAACCCTGATCTCTGTATTCTCTTCGAATTCGTAATTAAGATGGAGCCTTTATGAGGATCTGTCGTATCTCCCCATCCCTCCGGTGAACCCTTGGAAAACCTTGAGAAGATCTTATTGGTTGCAATCCTTTTAAATCCATCCGGAGTACCCGTCAGGGGTCCTGATCCCTTTGAATAATTCGTGTTCTATTATCATAACCGGAAGAGTTGAATTTAGATTTTATATTGATCAGAGATGTGGATTGGATCACTATGATGAGGTTGCTGTATGAAGAGGTTTGCGTACCATTACTTTCTGAAACAGCTCACATGAGCCTTCACATGCCCCTCAATTTTTCATGAATAATCTTCATTGGACCGCTTTATAGTAAAACCCCGGTGCACATCAAAATTACCATCAGAGAATCTGGGGTGCCTGGAGAAGGAGTCAGATTCGAGATGAGGGTTCCTGAAGGTGGATGGCGAAGAATTGCTGAAAAATATTGAATCAGATTAGCAGATATGGTATTTTGGAATCTGTTTTCATCTACCTGGGTTCTATCATCCCCATGTGGTACACGGGTCTTCAGGTGAGTATGATCGAATGGGCCGAATTTTCATACTCATAACATACTATCCAATCCGCTCAATACACGCTTTACATCTCATCTTCTTCTCTTCTATCCAGGTCAGTAATATTTCCACTTCAGGATCCTGTGTCTGAAAAGGACCTTTCCCTTCTCCTGTATAGTATCTGAAATTCTGTTGCAATGCGAGAACAAGCATATCCAAAACCGGAATGGTTACAAGGAGGTTGCCAAGGTCTTTTTGTTCTTCATCAGACATACCGGTGACTTCCGCTTTTTCAAGGATTGCACGTGAGTTATTCAGGCAGGATGAAACCCGGGAAATCTCCTTGATAATATCAGGGAGCCGGGTGGGTTTTCTGATATATCCAACAACCTGGTCTCCATACCTTCGAATCTCGTGGGCAAATACTACTTTACCGGAAAAAAGAATTATCGGTATCTGCTGCCAATTTGGATTTTGCCTGATATGATCCAGTATTTCCCATCCGTTCTTTGGTTTCATCATCAGGTCGAGGAGAAGAAAATCCGGAGCTGATTGTTTCAATACCCGTTCTGTTGTGGGCAGATCTTCAGCCACATTTACGTTATACCCTGCAGCGGATAGAACTGACTGATATGTTTCCCGGATGAGTTTGTCATCATCGACGATGAGTAATTTCACTTCAATACCTGCGTGTCCTGCCTGAAATCTTTTGAGATAGAACAAAGTCCGGAATTATCAGAACTCCATTAACTGTAGTTTGATCCGGGATACCTTTAATTTTATTATTTGTGTCCATCTCTGATAGTGGATAAATCAGGGAAAAAATAAGTCATACCATGACGTTCACATAACTATGCTTTCATCCCATCTGATTTAAGGCCCGGTCATATAGAAATTCATTTTTAATATGAAATAATTTTGACTCCGGAAATTTTTTCAATCTCCAGAAAGTGACTATCGTTAGAGGCTATTTCCTTGATATTATTTGCAATCGCAGTACCTATATGGTTAATCAATAAGAATACTGGTATCAATGAGCCTCATATTCTTTCAATCGCTCCATTTCGTGTTTTCCGTGAATACTCTTCAATCTCATCAAGAATTGGACTACCTCTCAATGCACCAAAGAGCGACTCGATTTTTTTTCTTTTTGATATAAACTGGTTTTCCGCTCCCATGTATACCATTGATTCCCAAATAGTAATTGGAACCATAACTGCAGTTTTATTCCCTTTTTCATCAAATATATATTGAACCTCTGCCTGGGCTTCCATGTACAATAATTATCCGGAGAGTAGATGAGGGTTTCTTACCCCATGAAATTATTATAGATCTACAGAATGTTAAAAGAAGAGCAAAAGCAACATTTTTTCAGGGAACGTATACGGTATTGAAATTATTATACGTGTTAAAAAAATATTTCAAGGTAATTCGAACTGATTTTTTCGACAACTATGATCTGGTGAGTCTTTCATACTGCAATTCATATTTCTATGTATATCTGATTGTGCATCAGATAGATCTTAAACCCGCTGAAAATTCTATCACCAAGGACATTCCACTGAACAAACCATCTTGACCCTTCAGAGCAATTCCCGAGGTAGTAACCGGGATCATCATGGATCCTATCTGCATGTGGCAGAGGATTTTCCTGAATTGATGATTCTGATCCATTGAATAATCAATAAACTTCTTTTTGTGTGACCCCTCATCAACAAAGAGCACATCGGTGAGCGGAAGTCCGATTACCAGATGTTCAGAGACCTGGGCAATTTCCTCAGGAATCGTCGCAGAAGTAATAATTCCTCCCATATCACTCTCAACAATCACAACTGGGTGATGAGAATGAAGTGACATGAGAAGATCTATCTGGTTTTTCAACCGTTTTTCTTCCCTCTTCCGGCTTTCAATCTCCTGACTCATAAAACGGGCATTTTCTCGCACATCAGTAATCTTCTCGTCAATAATGGTAGAGATTCCCCGTCTCAGCTCCCGAATCTCCATCTCCTGATACTTCTGTTCAGTGACATCTTTCCCATGAAGATGTATCTCATACAGAGTTTTATCTTTGAACGAAGGCAAGACTGTCCACTGTTGCCAGCGGATATCCCCATCAGGGAAAACAGCAATAATTTCTACCGAATTTGCGTCATGCCCGGGAGCCCAACGAAGATATGCTTCACGGATACGATTCATATCCTGACTTCTGATAAAGGGAAGGCCTGAAAATTCAATAATATCCTGAATCGGTTTTGCGCAATATCTTGCATATGCTACATTAGAATATTGAATCCGCTCATCTGGTTTCATGATGACAATAAACCCCTCATTCTCATACATAAGTGGTAAACCCTGAGTTAAATGGGGGGCTGAAATATCAGATCCCACAACGAATGAAGAGAGATCAGATATCTGAATCCCGACTCCGGTCATCGCATCATCATAAATGCAGGCAATCATCATGATCCGGTATATCCGGTCATCAATAATCATGGTCCGCCGGTACGGTGTTGTACCCCGAATTTCTAATAATCGCTGGATCTGAACCTGTATGTCAGGATATGACAACAGAGGGTGATTGAGGTCTTTTAGTTGAATTCCGATAAGTCCTTCTTTCTGACAGGTTAATACGGTCTCTATCGGTCCTGATATTTCTCTGATGATCCCAAGGCGGTCTATTCCAAGTGCTACTCCATCGCACATAAGAGAAAACGCATGATAGGGCACTCGCGTACATAATTGGTAGAGCCTGACTTTTCCATACGACCGAAGATCAACCTGCCCCTGTCGATGCAGGGTTGTCAGATATTTTGCCGTAATATTCCGGTTTATACAAAGAGCTGCAGATATCTCTGATATACTTCCACCGTCAGGATGCTTCGTCAGATAGGATAATATTTGAGATATCTGCAATGTACCCGACCTCTAACCCGTTATTCTCATAATCATTATTGTATTTATAATCTCACTCATGCAATGCATCAACGCACAGATAAACCGTGAGTATATGTTTACTTGAAAAGATATGAGATCTTACCGGGTCATGTCAGAATATTGAATGATGAACCGGGTAATTTGGAGATGAACTGAATGGATTTTTTGGATAATATAAAAATTGGAAGAAAACTTATCGGAGCGTTTCTGATCGTTTCGGTTATCATATCCCTTGTCGCTGTTTTCGGTTTTCTCAATATGAAAACCATCAACGATGGCATGACCAGTATGTATGTAGATCGGCTGGTTCCACTTGATAACATTGGTCATGCCGATTCTGCATTTTACCGGTTTCGGGGAGACGTCCTCTACTATATCGCAGCTCCCACCGAGCGGACGAAACTCAGATCAATCATGGAAGATCTGATCGCAGAGATCCATAGCGATATCAAAGAATACCGGGCCTCAAATCTTCTGAAGAGTGAAGAAGACGAACTTGCTAAATTTGATTCAGCGTGGGCGCAATATCAGAAACTTGCTAACCAGGCTCTTGATGATGTAGATGCCGGGAAGGAGAAGGAAGTAATCAGTTCGATCATCGATGGAGAGATCTACAAAGCCAGAACTGATGTTGTAAATGCTTTGGATGCTCTTGGTACTATCAATACTGAAGAAGCAAAACGGATCAATACCGAGGCTGATGCTACATTTGCCGCTTCAACCCTCGCAATGACCCTAATTTCGATTATAGGTGTAGTTATAGCACTCTTTATGGGAATTATTATCACCCGGAGTCTGACTACACCGCTCGCCCGGGCTGTAGAAATGTTTCAGGAGATGGGAAAGGGGCACCTCTCTGACCGGCTGAAGATGAACCGTAAAGATGAGATAGGCGTGCTGGCTCAAACTCTGGACGCATTCTCAGAAAAACTACAGACTCATCTTGTCGGTACCCTGCATAAGATCGCCCAGGGTGAGAAGGATATTGCTCTGTTGCCTGCAGCAGATGAACAGGATGAAATTTCTCCTGCCGTGAACCAGACGATCACGACTATCAACAATATCGTAGGGGAAGTCGGATACCTTATTGCTGAATCACAGGAAGGCAATCTGAAAAAGCGGGGGGATCCGACGAAATACATCGGAGCATACCGGGATATCATCGTGGGTATCAACAATATGCTTGATGCAATCGTCACTCCAATAAACGAGGCGCTCAGGGTTTCTGATCTGTTTGCTCATGCAAAGTTTACGACCCGGTTTGATGAGAATGTGGTCACCAAAGGTGATCTCATAGCCCTGAAAGAAGGACTAAACACCGTCGGGAGAGAATTATCAGTCGCGATACAGGATGTTTCTGAACAGATTGGCTCACTGACTTCGTCTGCAGAAGAAGCTGCTGCCAGTGTTGAAGAAATTACCGCAGGAGCATCTTCAGTTGCCCAGAGTTCAGCAGTAGTAAGCTATAACGCAGAAAACAGTGTCACTTCCGTAGATCAGGTTCTTACTGCGATGGAAGAGCTGACGTCATCGGTCTCGACCGTGGCCGCTAAAGTTGATGCAGTGAGCAGGCTGACCCAGGATGCAAACACGACTTCAACGAAAGGGGTTGAGCAGGCTGCAGTGGCAGAGACGGGTATCAACGCAATCAATCAATCAGTGAATGATGTCGGGACAATTATCACCGAGATTCGGGAGCAGATGAATGAGATTGGAAAGATCGTTGAGATCATCAGCAATATTGCAGACCAGACCAATCTCCTGGCACTTAATGCAGCCATTGAAGCAGCTCGTGCCGGGGATGCAGGGATGGGATTTGCGGTGGTTGCCAATGAAGTCAAGACTCTTGCTCAGGATTCACAAGGATCAGCTGAGAATATTGCAAAGATTATCAGTTCACTCCAGCGTCAGTCTGAGAAAGCGGCAACTGCTATGAATCAGGCAACCACTGAGGTAGATAAAGGGTCGGTTGCCATTACTGACACGATTCGATTCTTCAACGCGATTGCAGAGCAGATTGAAGAAATTGCAAATAATATGACCGAAGTTGCAAGCCTTTCTGAGGAAGAAGCTGCTGCGGTAGAAGAGATCACCGCAAGTGTTTCTGAAGTCAGGATAATGTCTAATGATACTGCCAGGGAAGCAGGGAACTCGGCCGCAGCCTCTGAACAATCATCTGCTGCACTGAATCAGGTGTCACAGATTATATCAGATCTCTCGGTGATTGCTACCCGGATTAATGACTCGATGTCACGGCTCAATGGATGATCTCCAGGGATTATCCCTGTTTTTACGTATCTGAAAAGAGAGAAGAGAGAATTGATAAGTGATTATGGATAAGAAAAAATTGATAAGGAGTGTTAAAAAATGGGAACATTTGCCCTTGATGAATCATCTGATACATCACCACAGAGTGATCACCAGACTGAATACCAGACCGGGAATCAGTTTGTGAGTCGGAAAGGAAAGGTTGAGGAGGGTCTTCAGTTTGTCGAGTTTATTCTCGGCAGGGAATACTTTGCCGTGAACCTGTTTCACACTCGCGAAGTACTCACCCCAAGTGAGATAACCCCGCTTCCAAGCGCACCGCCATATATTAAAGGCGTGATGGACCTTCGTGGATCGATTACTACTATTATTGATCTGAAGACACTGATGCACATCACCACCGAATCTGGTAATACTAAACGGTCACGGATCATCATTCTGGATCAACAGATATCTGAAAAACCGATTGGTATTCTGGTTGATGACGTCTATTCGGTGAGCACTCATTCATCCGCTGACATTGACCGTGAGGCTGATCACCGGACTCATAACGGCAGAAATATTATGGGTATTATCAGAAAAACGCTCAAAGAGGGTTCACAGGAGACCCATAAACTCATTCTTTGGCTTGATATACAGTCAATGATGACATCCATACAAAAGGATCTCTGAACTATCATGAGGGATGATATGCTGAAGTATTATCTCTTTTTGCGGACAGGCGATTGGGCCCGGTCAGACTATGAACCAAATGCCTGCATAACGGGGGTGATGGGTTGTGGAAAGTCTCGATATCAATCGGAAGGCGGAGTTATTGTTCTCAGTAACCCGTCATGACCTGCTTAATAAGATTGGTTGTGCTACGGTACTGATAGAACAGTACCTGGTTCTCCATTCAAAAGAGGGAGAATCTGATAGCAATCTCAAAAATGCTCTTGGGATACTGATTCAGATAGAAGATTTTCTGGCCTATATCCGTGAGTATGAAATATCCGGGGTTCAGCCGCCACAATGGATCGATCTTCATGAAGCATTAAAGTCTGCGATTGAGCGGATTCCTGCTGGAATTTACCTTTATTGCGATCTTCCACACATTCAGATCTATGCAGACACCCTCTTTGATCGGGCATTGTACAACCTTGTTGATAATGCCATATTTCATGGACGGGATATCTCTCTGCTCCGGATAATGCTGCAGGAAGATGAAAATTGCCTGATAATGTCCGTTCAGGATGATGGAATTGGAATTCCTGCCGAAGATAAAGAGAAGATATTTCAGCTCGGGTATGGATCACATACCGGATTTGGGTTATTTTTCATCAGAGAAGTATTATCGATCACCCAGATTGAAATAACCGAATGCGGGGTTCCTGGAGAAGGAGCACGGTTTGAGATACAGATTCCACCGGTGGGATGGCGGGTTAGTGAGAGACCCGCTGGTTGATACCCCTACATACTATATCATACCTTCGTATAATCAGAGAGTGAATGAAATTATCAGATATCGATCATGTGCGGATTTATACAAAAGGCATATCCAGATTAAAAAAAATAGGTACTACAAAGCCGGGGCCTGGATGATGACGAAATTTCGTATCGGAACTGATGATTTTAAGGAATTAATCGATGATGGAGGATATTTTGTCGATAAATCCCTTCTTATCCGGGATATTATCGAAGGGAATAAAGTCACCCTCATCCCCCGCCCCCGTCGGTTTGGTAAAACGCTCAACATGACCATGCTCCGGTACTTCTTCGAGCGGTCTGATGAGAGCCGGGAGTACCTCTTTGCCGACTGTGCAATTGCCGGGTTTCCTGAATATATGCAGCACCAGGGGCAATATCCTGTAATTTATATCAGCTTAAAGGATCTGAAACGTGATTCATTTGAGCACTTTATTGAAGCAGTTCTGGCTGAAATAGCAAGACTTTACCTGAGTTTTTCAGAAATTTCAGAAATATTATCTGAAGGAAGCAGGGATCGATTTCTACGCATCTGCAAAGAGGAAGCAACCACCAACGATCTATATAGTAGTCTTAAAGAACTGATTGCATACTGCTACCAGTACTATAAAAAACCGGTCATCGTCCTGATCGACGAATATGACTCACCGATGATCGA
>Ga0351897_1020_pt1 | contig 41086 bp, 36 predicted proteins | sample BONcelHT113001C4_FD_206876 | JGI IMG/M metagenome (GOLD analysis project Ga0351897, IMG submission 206876) | Enriched cells from coal bed in the Powder River Basin, Montana, United States - BONCAT cells T11 rep1 HSBNCT.T11.300.1.C4 ... | reverse complement strand
AGCATCACAGAATTTCTGGTTCACCTGCTTGTAATTGATCCAGTAATCCTCATCATACTGGACATAGGAAGTAAAGTAGTGAAAAAGGGGCCAGAGCGTTTTGTTAGAAAAACCGTAATAGAACTTGTCCATGCTCCTCTCAGAAAGAAAAACGGGGTAGGCATGAAAATCAGATTGCATCTTGGATTTCAGTGAATCTTTTAGCTTGTCTTCCACGGTTACTCCGGGCCAGCCCACCCAGATGCATTCAATTTTGGGTTTGGTGAGGGAGGAGCCGTTAAGCGAATCCAGATATGATCTCAGACCCGAGGCCAAGCCGCCTACGCTCTCCTGGAATTGCAGAGAGCCTCCTTCTTTGATCACTGTTATGGGCAGACGATTGGATACTATTAATAGTCTCATTGGTCCCTCCTTCTGAACCGATCTTTTTTAGAAGAGTATGTCGAAGCACTGCCAAGATGAAATGCAGAATCCTGCATTGATAAAGCCTTAATAAAATGTGTAAGTTGGTAACTCAAGGATATTTTTAGATGATTAGCTCCAACCAAGGCTATCGCTATTTTGTTAATTCCGTTCGTAACTAAGCCCTCCTTGACTTTAATATCCAAAGAATATCCGAATTCAATCTAAAGGGATAGCCTTGGTTCAGAAGATCTCTAACTCTATTTTCGCTGTAATTACGACATTCAACGTAAATCCTGCGTTTATCTATTATAAACTATGCGGTGGAATTGTTATACTACTATTTGGTGTGACTAATGCATTCACACTACGAATCGATGACATGCTAACTAAATGCCGGTGCACCAAGACATGTTCGACAGCAATGAGTCTAAGCCTTAGCGGCAAGGGCCAACATCTTTAAAGTGCAAGGGATTCACAAGTCGGGAGAAAGGAGGCTCGTTATGCTGGAAAGGCTCAAGAAATCATTACTGGAAGCTCCTGTCTTCAAGAGGGGCGAATACAACTACTTCATACATCCCATCACCGACGGCGTGCCCGAGGTCAGGCCGGAGCTGATCCGGGAGGTTACCGGCCATATCGTGCGCATCGCCGATCTGGATGTGGATAAAATTGTGACGGTGGAGGCCATGGGAATTCCCATAGGCACCGGCCTTTCCATCATCTGCGACATTCCCATGGTGATAATAAGAAAGCGCAAATACGGTCTGCCCGGCGAGATCGAGGTTTCCCAGGTAACCGGCTACTCCAAGTCGCAGCTCTTCTTGAACGGCATAAATAAGGGCGACCGCGTCATCGTGGTAGACGATGTCATCAGCACGGGCGGAACGCTTCTTGCCGTGCTCAAGTCCCTGAAGGTGGCGGGCGCGATTGTTAAGGACATAGTGGTAGTAGTTCAGCGGGGCGACGGCGTAGAGCGGCTAAGTGCAGAAGGCTACCAGGTCAAGACCATGGTCGATGTAGAGGTCGATGAGAACCAGGTGACCAAAGTCACCGAATCCGATAACGACCAGAACGATCGCAAGTAACAGCTGCGGGCAGCGAACGTAAAGGGGCCTAAGGAAATGAATATGGAAAAAGGATGCCCAGGAAGGAATAAGGAAGAGGCAGAAAAGCCCTCTCCAATCTGCGGCTCCCGGAGAAGCGCTGATGGAAAACTCGAAGATGACCTGCGTGCTGAGACAGTGAAATGGCAAAAGAAGGCGCAGGACCTCTACGGCAAAGTATCCGGTGATGGAGAGTTCCTGGAGAACGTCTCCGCCTACATTCGCGACTGTCAGTATTTTCTGGAGAATGGTGACCTCATCAGGGCTTTTGAGGCTGTGATCTGGGCCTGGGCATGGATGGAGATCGGCCTGGAGAAGGGGCTCTTGCAGCAGAGAGGGTGAGGAGAAGGAAGGCCGGTCCTCGGGCGCAGGCGGCACCTTCCGTTCGGCCTCTTGTTTTTTAGGATATTTGATAATTTGCGATGCTGCACGCCGGTTACATCGTTTCTATAGTTCATTGACTTTTTATTATTAATATTACGGGTATGCTCCAACTGTCAGTAACTTTAGGTTAGTATTATATACTTAGACTGGCCTACATGCATTTCAAATGAGCACTGATTACTGCACCAGGTTGGATGAGGCAAAGTCCCTGCCGGATATCTTCGAACTGGTAAAATCATTGGTCTTGAAGAGTATGGGCAAGAGCCGGGGAGGGCTGATGCTGGGCATGGCCAACCTGGGAAACCACCCGCAGGGCTTTTTCGGAGGCTTCTTCACCACGGGCTCCAATGTCATCGTCCTCAATAAAATCCCGCTGCAAAGGATCAAGGAGACGCGCCCCGAGCTTTACAAGCCATATGTCTTTAGTGTCCTGCTGCATGAATACATCCATTCCCTGGGCTATTTGGATGAGGCAAATGTAAGGTCAAAGGTATTTCAGATCACGAAAGAGGCTATGGGAGAAGAGCATCTGGCCACGCAGATGGCAGCCAATGCGAGCGAGTTCATCAAGCATCTGGCCTACCCGGATGTAACCTGGAAACCGGAGGACGAGGGACTGGAACTTGTGAAGGACTTTGACCGGTCCAGCGTCTGCTACATCGCTTAAGATAAAAGCCAATTCCGTTTTTCTTTTTCGTTCCTCTTTTCTCCTTTCTTTTTTTCTCTTTCATTTTTTTAAATCATTATAAAAAATAATATGGCCGTTATTGGAATTAGTAGGTTGTCGTCAATCGGTGTAGCAAGACTTTCCGCTGCTGTAGCTATTGCAGCCAGCGCTATGCCTATCCAGCCCACAAACAGATAAGCTGGCAGAGAAAAGACAAAAAATGCAACTGATCCCTCCACGGTTTTGATCCGGTTGTAAGGAAGCGGGTGCCGACCTCGGATGCCAAAAATTGTGGCCGCGGAGTCTCCGGCGGCAAGAGTCACAATTGCTGCCGCGATCTCATTGGCATTGTTAAGGGACAGAACTAAAAGCAGTGTTCCCACAACGTACCAGAAGGCTCCGTAGCCGGGAAACCTGACGTTCTCTCTTTCGAATTTCTCTTCGAGCCAATCTGCAATAGGAATCTTCCGGCCTTGCCGCATCAAGACGATCATTATGCATCCCATTATGAAAACGAAGCTGAGAAAAATTATTAGATTTCTTCTGCCTGAATAAATCAGAATGAATATCAAAAAAAGGCCGAAAAAAAAGTGGAAGAGCTTTCTTCTCAGTTCAAAACTGAAATTACCCCTCTTCATGCAGCAACTCCTTCTTTCGGTCATGCCTCCTTGGCAAAAGATGCCTTTTTTCCGGTGCACCCAGATCTACGCCTACCAGACAAGCCAGCCCGTGAACCGCCATTGTGTTCATTGCCCAACTCAGGGCAAAAAATACGGCCAGAGTCTCGGGGAAGTGGTAATGCCAATAGCCAGCCATTGAGCCTATCAACTCCATGAAGCCACCGACCGCCACGCTGACTACTACCAGGGAAGCATTCCATTCAAGGGAGTGCTTCCAGGAATAGAGCAGACCAATGGCCGCAATAACTGTATACATTACCAGTACATTAATACCGGCAATGGCCAGGTACCCCTCCCAATAAAAGAACAGGGCAAAGACCATTAGAATCAGAGCAAAAGGAAGGAGCTTCCAGCTCCGTATTTCTTTAAAGATGGCAAGTCCTTTCAGCCAGCTCGTTAAAAAGTCGGAAAGCTGCAGAATGACAACCATCATTACTATCCAGCCGGAAATGGTAAAAAGCGATACATCAGCGCTCCCGGCGTATTTAAGAAGTCCTGCCGATATATTGGTATGCTCAACAACATAACAAACAAGAGCCGATATTGCCAGCAACGCAATCAAATGCACGGTCTTCATCCTGACAGCAGCCAGTGCGGCAACGACTATTGCCATCAAGAAGCTCAGCTCAAACAGGAGGCTGGATCTCCAGATATATCCATCCCAATAATATCCTATAGCGCAGCCCAATGCCACCAGGCCAATCAGTGTGATATTGATAGCTCTCCTGGTAATATCTCCTGTTGTGCTCTTGATCCCGTTCAGATTTTCATAAACGACATCATGCAAGAACTGGAGGAAGGCCGGCACCAGATAGCGAAATATTGGCAGGCGTCCCGTATCATAAAGCAGGAAGTCTGCGCCTATGTTAAAGAGCCTATCCCAGCCGGGAAACATCAGGATGAGCTCGATGCCCCATTCGTAAAAATCCTTGATCAGAGGATCGGGACGCTCCCAGTTTCCATCTTTTCCTCCCGCATGGTGATATGACAGGCTGCTGAAATCAAACCTGGCCGAAGCATCGCCAAGGCCTGCTTCGTAGGCCATTTTGATGTGCACTATATCCATGGGCTCGTAGCCCATCATCTGGCTGGCAATGGAATCGGCCATGACCACATCATTAGAGGCGATGATGGTCTCAAAGTAAACCGGGCATGCGGAGAGAGGACCTATGGCCTCACCCCCTATGCTGCCATCGATTACCACAAGGTTGGGGGTGAAGGCGGAATTTACCTCGATGATGGTGTCCTCAATGCTTTTTTTGTGATACTTGGCCTTGTCGATATCAGGGAATGTGCCATACATATTCTTCATGGCCAGAGTGACCCCGGTGAGAAGATGGGTCTTCATGGTGGGCACAGAGATGATCACATCTGCATCCATCATCTCCATGGAGACCTCTTCCATTCCCAGAGCACTGTCCGGTCCGAAGTCGAAATTCACAATCTTGGTTTCAGAGAGGTTGACCAGGCGAACACCCTTCTTCTTCGCCCATTCCACATAGCCGGAATCGGTCGCTGCCTGCCAGAACTTGACCCAGACCATGTCGGCATCGGCAACGATGGGCTCGGCTCCGGCAGATATAATCAAATCCGCCAGCACATCGGCCACCTCGATGCTGGTGAAAGTCCCTATTTTCTCAGGCACTCCACCGCAGATGTTGACCTTGACCACCACTTTATCGCCGTTTTGAACGAACTTGCCGATGCCGCCCAGGGAGTCGATGGCGTCTATCACACACTTCCTGGTATCCTTGCCTCTCTTAACGGCATATACTGATGGGAGCGCTAGCGTGCGGTCATTTCTACTATTAGTGATAGCACCTGCGCTGCTAATGCTACTATTAGCGCCTGTGATTGCATTGGATCCATTGGATCCATTGTTAATGCCTTTATTCCTCTTTTTGCTCTTGACATCAGAGTAAGTGTATATCTCTGGGGAGATGCGCCTTCTCTTTTCTATAAGCAGCGCCGAAGCATATCCTGCAAATATCCACACCGGGTAGAGCAGAAAGAGAAATAGAATAATAATCTCAGGAACCATTGATTTTGTGATGTGGGTGATATTGCTATGGAACATAAACTCCGAGCCGCTCAAGCGAGAAAAGAACGGGAATGTGCAACGGATGATATCCGTATAGAGAAGAGCGCTGAAGATTATGAATATCAAGGCGATAGCCAGTCCTATTACTATCTTTGCATGTCTGCTCCACTGCATTCTTTTCCCTAAAAGGTAAATGGCCAAACCGGAAAGCAGCAGCAACGGCGGATCTATCAGAAAGCTCATAATTTATACCTCACATAATCTCGATCCTATTGATGCAACCTCAGGGTGATGCGACGCGCTTTAGGATATAGGGCAGGAAGACGCCACTCTTGCCTTTCGTGACGAATCCTTTCGAACCAAGCATTGCCTCGAAGATGGGATTGTCCGCCTTCTCTAAGATTCCCACCAAAAGGTCCTTGTTTACTTCACGAATCTCATTGCTGAGAATTTGAGAAGGCAGGTCAAAGGCGCTGATCATATTCTCATCGAAAGTCGCAGTATTGCTTCCTTGCGGCAGCTTTCCACCCAGGATAAAGCCTGCCAGCAGATCGCTGCCTTTCTTGTAGAATTTGCAGCGCAGAATAGGCGGCGAAAGAGCTGCATTGGATACCAGCCGCAGTTCCCAGGTGCCTAAAACCTCCTCTATCTTTACCTCCTTTGCTTTGGACTGGAAGATGAACTGGCAGTCCGCCTGAGTCATGAAATCCACGGAGTACCTCCTGGAGAGGACAAAGTGAAATATGGATAGACCACGCCCAGGATCTCGAAGCGAGACAAAGGCCTCACCAATAGCTAAATCTTTGTCAATGATCTTCAATAGGTCGTCGAAGTTGTTGAAGGGAAAATCGCGATACTTGATGTATACTGCCTTGCCCTTTTCCGAGAGATTCACATCAATAGCTTCGTTGGCCGCATGGATATCGGAGCTATAGGGGTGCGTCTCACCCTTTATTTTTTTACCCTTTGATCCATCTTTATCTGCCCAGAATCTCTTATAGAAACCAAAACCATACATCAGGACCAGATTTTTAAGATCGTAATCTGCAGGATAAAAACCCTTCCAGTATCGGTTGTTCCAGATGGTCAATGTGCCGGGATCAAAAGACCAGTTTGCTCCGTCCATGATCTCCATCTCTGGGGAGTTGATGAGGGTTTGGGCGGGAAACAGGCTCTTGCTTTCCCCGTATAGCTCGGCAAGATTTGCCTTTGTGCAGTACATGGGATTTTTCGAGGAGCATGGCTGGGACAAGGAAATCATAGTATTAACCATTATACTTGAACATATTTAGATATTTTGGAGGGCAGATGGAATCGTCTGAGCAGATTGTTGGGGTAGCCAATCACTTATTCATTTAAAGATCTTGATTCATTTTCACATTCGACACTGATAAGCTCAGATCCCTAATTTCCAATACGAAACAATTAAAATCGAATAATTTAGCCTTAAATCTAGTTCTAAAGACCTTTAATGATTAACCAGGTCAAAAAAAATTATATAATCATAATTCAGTTGGAATAGATTTATATCTACCGAATAAGACTGAAATACAGTATCAAAAAGGTATTTGAATATCCATTACAATTTTAAATGAGAAAATAAGATGAAATTTGGATACAAATGCTTATTAAATTGCAAAAAAAGTAAGGCGATTTGAAATGGCTGATGAAAAATCGGATAAATCTGTTCAGACCGCAGAGCAAGGTCTGTACTATCCTCCTCGTGATCTAGTTGAAAACTCCAATGTCATGGCCTGGATGAAGACCAAGGGCCTGAAATCTGAGAGCGAAATGCGAGAGTGGTGCTCTAAGAATTACACCCAGTTCTGGAACGAGATGGCCCAAACCTACGCGGACTGGTTCGAGCCCTACAAGCAGACACTGCAGTGGAAAGCCCCATTCGCCAAGTGGTTTATGGGCGGCAAGATCAATGTAGCTTATAATGCCGTAGACAGGCACGCCACTTCCTGGCGGCGCAACAAGCTGGCTTATATCTTCGTGGGAGAGCCTGTAGGCGATGTGCGCAAGATCACCTATTTTGAGCTATCCCGTGAGGTCAACAGGTTCGCCAACGCCCTCAAGGCCGAAGGAATCAAAAAGGGCGACCGCGTGGGAATTTATCTGCCCATGATTCCTGAGCTGCCCGTGGCCATGCTTGCCTGCGCCAAGCTCGGTGCCATTCACGTAGTAGTATTCTCCGGCTTTTCCGCCGTGGCCATTCGTGACAGACTGGAGGACTGCCAGCCCAAGATTCTGGTCACCTGCGACGGCTCCTACCGCCGGGGCAAGCCCATTGCCACCAAGCCCCAGGCCGATGAGGCCATCACTGGCCTGAAGTGCATCGAGAAGATAGTAGTGGTAAAGAGAAACGGCCAGGAGACGCCCATGACGGCAGGCCGCGATGTCTGGTGGAATGAGTTTATAGCAGGCCAGTCCGGCTCCTGCGAGACTCTGCCCATGGATAGTGCTGATCCGCTCTTCATCCTTTACACGGCAGGAGCCGCCGGAAAGCCACGCGGCATAGTGCATACTCACGCAGGAATGAGTGTTGGCCCGGCGTTCACTACGTCCTGGGTCTTCGACATCAAGGATACGGATGTCTACTGGTCTACCGCAGATATCGGATGGATCACCGGCCACAGCTACATCGCCTACGGGCCACTGTGCCTGGGCGCCACAAGCATCATGTACGAGGGCTCGCCCGATTATCCCGACTTCGGCCGGTGGTTTAAGATTATAGAGGACTACGGGGTCTCTGTGATCTACACTGCACCTACCGCCATCAGGATGTTCATGAACGAGGGGCCCTCCTGGCCGCAGAAATACGATCTTTCCACCGTGCGACTCATGGGCTCGGTTGGCGAAGCAATGAACCCCGATGCCTTCATCTGGTGGAGGAAATACGTGGGCAACGGATTTGCCCCTATCATGGACACATGGTTCCAGAGCGAGACCGGCTCTCAGGTCATCGCTCCTCTGCCCATAACTCCGCTCAAGCCCGGCTCGCCGAGCTTCGCTCTGCCCGGTTACAACGTAGAGGTAGTGGATGACAACGGCATAGCAGTGTCGGCTGGCAGTACCGGCAACATACTCATAACAAATCCCTGGCCTTCCATGCTCCGCGAGGTCTACCAGGACCCGGCGGGGTACAATGAGACCTACTGGGCCGCTTTTCCGGGCAAGTATTTCTCAGGAGATAAGGCCCGCGTGGACGGGGACGGATACATCTGGGCTCTGGGAAGAGGAGACGATGTCCTCAAGGTAGCAGGCCACAGGATCTCCAATGCAGAAGTTGAGGCATCAGCCGAGAAGCATCCCTCCGTTGCCGCCGCTGCAGTTGTGGGCAAGCCGGACAAGGTTAAGGGCGAGAGCATTGTAGTATTCGCTGTCTTGAAGCCCGAGGCAAAGCCGGACGCGGCTTTAGAGAAAGATATCAAGAACTTCGTCCGAAAGACCTTAGGTCCCATCGCCATTCCCTCGGATGTCATATTCGTTGACGACATCCCCAGGAACAAGGCAGGAAAGCCCGTCAGGACGCTAATCAAGGCTAAGGCCCTGGGAGAGGCTCTGGGAGACACATCGGCAGTCGCCAATCCCAAAGCACTCGATGCAATCCCGCTCCTGGCCAAGAAATAAGGCTGGGATCCAGCTTTTTTTCTTTTTTCTTTTTTATTTTGTATCGTCAAATCCTATTTTAGTGTGAGTTCCATCGCACAACGGCTTCTTCCCTGATCCGCCGCATCTGCATAGGGCATAGGATCCCTGGCCGGCTAATTCTTTGCCTTCATTATCGGTCAAAGAGCATCCGCCTTCCACCAGCAGGGGACCGTTTTTCATCACTTTGATCTTTGCACAGGTTGAATTTGCGCTCTTCCTATTTTCCGATCCTACCTTTTCGTAGGTCAAAGCCCCGGATGGACATCGATCTACGATCTTCATGATCTCTTCAGAGCTTGCCCCTTGCATATTTATCCAGGGCGTGCTATCCCGGCAGAACACTTCCGGCAGACCCTTCACGCACTCTCTGGCATGTATGCACTTTTCCGGATTCCAGAGGACTTTGATCTCTTTATTGGAATATTCTTTCATTAAGATTTAGATAGCTCTCTTCCTACTAATTTTTTCCCATACGAAATTTAAATAGAATAATATTTTTTTTATTAATTTTAAAATTGCAAAATTATATGGAGATAATTATGGCACCTGCACTTAATGTAAACACATTAACATTTCCCCGGATAAATTGTACTGATTCAAGACAATATGTGCTGATTCCTTGCATAAAGAATTTATAATTTGAGCATCCAATATTAAAAAGAAATTAGAGCATCTTTAAAAGGGGGTAAGGAATTATGGGATTTATCAGTGAGTTTAAGGAATTCGCAGTGAAGGGAAACGTCATAGACATGGCGGTAGGCATCATCATCGGTGCAGCCTTTGGCAGCATAGTCAATTCGTTGGTAAAAGATGTAATCATGCCTCCCATCGGCATGATCATGGGGGGCATAAACTTTGCCGACTTGTTCATAGCTTTAGACGGAAAAACCTATGCCACTTTGGCAGAAGCTCAGACAGCAGCCGCACCTACTATCAATTATGGTCTATTTATAAATGCCGTAATCAGTTTCCTCATAGTGGCGTTGGCTGTGTTCATGTTGATCCGTCAGGTGAATGCTCTGAAGAAAAAGCCTGCACCTCCCGAGCCCAACAGCAAGGAGTGCCCCTTTTGCAAGGAGAGCATTCCCAAGGCGGCAGTCAAGTGCTCGCACTGCACATCGGAACTGAAGTGATAAGCGTACAACCAAAATCACCTTTTTTTAAGCCCAGGGCAACTATTGAGGATATGGCTTTGCTTCTCCTGGCTTATCAGGCCAGTTTAGCGCCTCACAGAACTGTTACAGCTATCTGAATTGTAGAGTCCTAAGGGCAATGAAAAGCATTAAGAAATAGAGCGATCTTTTCAGACCAAGCTAGCGGAGAACTTGTAAGAGATGCTTGAGAACGCTAATGATCTTGGCAAAAAAAGTCCTGCCAATATAAAGGACGAAAGAGAAAAAGAGGCTAAGAGAGAGGCTGAGGCCAAAGAGGATATTGCCGAATTGATCCGGGCAAATAGGCATCTAGAGAGAAGCAATGAGATGCTGCAGGCCAAGATCAATGAGCGTAGGCATATAGAAGAGCTGCTGCTATTGCAGCGCGACCTGGCAGTAGCTCTCATTTCTGCGGATAGCATTAAGGAAGCTTTGGGCCGCATATTTGATGCGACTTTAAGAATTGAGGGCATAGACGGTGGAGCCGTTTACCTTGTCGACAAGGCAGGTGGGGTAAATATGGTGCTGCACAAGGGTCTTTCAGAGAGATTTGCTAAAGGGTGCTCAGATTGCAGTCCAAATTCTGCCAGGGCGCAAATAGTCAAGGCGGGAAAATGGGTCTACAGAGATCGCTCGTACATTGCCTCATCTCCCTTTGAGGATCTGCGCGTGGAAGGGTTTAGATCCATAGCAGATTTTCCAGTCAAACACAACGACCGAGCTATTGCGGCCATAATCCTCGTCTCCCGGACCTTTGACGATTTTCCTCAGAACGCTCGCATGGCCTTGGAAGCTCTGGCGGCTTTGACTGCCGGGATCATCGCCCGGATCAAAGCAGAGGAGGCTGTGAAGGAGAGCGAAAGAAGATATCGTGAGCTAGCGGAACTCCTTCCCCAGACTGTCTTCGAGCTGGACGCTCAAGGAAACATAATATTTGCCAACAGCTTCGGCCTGGCGACCTTCGGATACACTCCCGACGATCTGAAAAAAGGTCTGCATGTCCTCAAGGTTGTGGCTTCTGAAGAGAGAAGAAGGATGGAGGAGGACTTAGGATATCAGATAGTACCACCGTCCCTGCCTCTGCATACCCTGCCTCGGCATAGTTCCGATGAATACCGGATGCTAAGGAAGGATGACAGCACTTTTCCTGCAATGGTTTATGCCACCCGGATCGAGAGAGACGGCAAATTGGTGGGCTGGAGGGGCATTGTCACCGATATTACGGAGCGGAAAGCATCTGAGAAGGCCCTCAAGCAGGCCAAGGAATCAGCTGAAGAAGGAGCAAAAGCGAAAGCCGAGTTTCTGGCCAACATGAGCCATGAGATCCGAACTCCCATGAATGCGGTTATCGGCATGACCGGTCTTCTTCTTGGGTCCAGTCTGGATTTTGAGCAGCGAGAGTGCGTCGAGATCATAAAATGCAGCGGAGATGCTCTGCTGGCAACCATCAATGATATTCTGGATTTTTCCAAGATCGAAGCCGGCCGGATGGAACTGGAAAAAAAGACCATCCATCTCCAGAGTTTTTTGGCGGGCAGTCTGAATTTGCTGGCTGCCAATGCCAGAGAAAAGGGCTTGAAGCTGCACTATCAGATTGATGGATCTGTGCCTGACAGTATTAATAGCGATCCAACCAGGCTGCGGCAGATCTTGATTAACCTCCTCAGCAACGCTGTAAAGTTTACTGAAGAGGGCGAGGTGATGGTCACTGTCAGCTCTCAGGTAGGCCAGGCAGGCCATGGAATCCATCTTCACTTTGCGGTTCAAGATACGGGAATAGGGATACCGCCGGAAAGGATTAACAGGCTATTTCAATCCTTCAGCCAGGTAGACATGTCCACTACTCGCAAGTACGGAGGGACGGGATTAGGACTGGCCATTTGCCAAAAGCTGGTGGGTATCATGGGGGGCCGGATCTGGGTCAAATCGGAACTAGGCAAGGGCTCTACCTTTCACTTCTCAGTTCCGGTGGATATTGACTACTCTCTTGCCTCCTCTCTCGGCGGAAAAGACGCGTCCTCTACTTGCCTGCGCCAGTCCCTCTGTCAGGCTCAAGGGCGCACGGAGGGCGACTTTCATAAGGAGATTAATGATGAATTGCGCATCCTAATTGCTGAAGATAATGAGGTGAATAAGAGAGTCATAAAGAAAATGCTCAGAAAGCTGGGATTTCGGGCAGACATCGCAGATGACGGGCAGGAAGTTTTAGAAGCCCTGGAGAAGCAGTTCTATGATCTGATACTCATGGATATTCAGATGCCTAAGATGGATGGACTGGAAGCTGCTAGCCTGATTCGCAAGCGATGGCCTCTTGCGGAGCAGCCTTGCATCATTGCTCTTACTGCCTGCGCTTTAGAGGGAGACAGGGAACGGTGTCTGGATGCTGGCATGGATGGCTACATCAGCAAGCCGGTGAAGATGGAGGATCTGAGAGAAGCTCTGGGGAAATGTGAGCCGCAGAGAGTGCAAAGAGATGTGAAACTGGATAGATGAAAGTCAAGAAGCAGATTGCTGTCAGATCTTTCTATACTTCTCCTGGATTTTCTCGGCCTTTTTCATCTCCATCAGATCATCCAGCACTTCCGTAAGGCAGTTTTCATCCAGAACCAGTGTGTACTGTTCTTTTAGCCTGGCGCGGATCTGATCTCTCGTCGCAAGCTCAACAGAGAGAACCTTCTCAGTAAAACCCACCAGATCCTCGTGGGCGGCCCAGGGGTAGATTATCCATCTCCAATCCATTATGACATCGGCATAAAAATCCGGCACTGCAGAGGAGGTTGTCTTGTGCTGCATGACTCCTGTCTTGGTCTCGCCTGCCTCTAATGACTTTACATAATTTAGAGCTGCTCGAAGGGTATCTCCCGTATCGGTAACATCATCGATGATCAGAATGCTTTGGTCTTGGACATCGACGGCCAGGGGAAAACGGACCGCAGCCTCCGGCCTTTTGCAGGCGGCAATATCCCAATGCTCTATCTTGATGCTGGTTAAAAGACTGTGCAGGAGAAAGTCGCAGACTATCCTTGCAGGAACGAATCCCCCTCGACCGATGGCAATAACCAGATCAGGACGAAAGCTGGAAGACTTGATGGCACGGGCCAGCTTCCGGGAAAGCTGGTAAGCTTCATCCCAGCTTATGAGCTGACAGGGGAAGGATCGGGGATTCATGATAATAAGAATGATTGCAAAGAATTAAACTCTGTCGGAAGGGCATTTCATCCCCAAAACCTCTTCGTCCTGGCATACTCCCTCTCTGCCTTCAGGATATCCCTGTAAAACTCCAGCTCGTCCCTCTGCCTCTTTCCGACGACGCGCGCCGCCGTCTCCGGGCCAAGCCCCCGGCTGGCCAGGGCGATGGCTGCTGTCTTGCCGTAGCTCAAGACCAGGTTGGCATTCCGAAAGACCCGCTTTGTCCTGCGCTTGTCCTCGGCAGTTTTCTTCTTCTCTGGCTTCTTGACGATCTTGATCTCCTCTTCCTCCCAGGGCTTGAGGGCCGCCACCATGCGTGATCCGCATAAAGGACATTCGGGCTGCTCGGGCACCCGCTCAACCTGCCGCATGCTCTTCCATTTCTTGCAGTTTACGCAAAACAAAAGGACCCGGTCGTTCATGATACGGTTCTTTAAGAGATCGATGACTGCGGCGTCGGCGTGCTCAGGTGAGGTGACGTCCCTGCCTCCACCCCTTCCACAGGTTCCGATTGGACTGAGTGAGCTGGTAATAATCTCGATCGAGCCGTCCCGAATCTTCTCCAGGACCCACTTCGCCCGCTCCAGGTCCAGCCGGTCATGATAGATCTCCCGCAGCGCCTCACGGTGCATGGGCGTGCCCTCGAAGACGGCCAAAAGCTTGGCCATGCTCACCCTCTGATAGTCCACATCCCGAGAAAAGGCCCCGAACTTGCGGGCTACGTGCACCATCTTCCAGCGCAAGAGCGTGGTGTTCTTCAGGGTCATCTCCAGGATGGGCTCCACGTAGGTCGGATCCAGCTCCAAGAGCAGCTTTCTGATCTCCTCGGCCAGAAGAGCTTTGGGCAGCGTCAGCTCGATTCGGTAGGGATCAATCTGCAGGGCCACGCTGCTGCCAAATCTTGCCGAGAGAATGGAGGTTATGACCCGGCCTAAGGTGTCGTTCGTCTTGTGGCCGAAGCAAGCGTTGATGATGGCCCCCTCTCCCCCACTCTCTACCACGATGTGAGATTCATCAGGAACGGGCAGATTTTTTTCCATCTGCTTCTTAATGAGATCGACCAGCTCCTCTGCCGCTTCCCCGTCTAGCGGATACTTTCGCCGCAGCATTGCCACAGCCAGCTCGCTTCCATTGCCGGCGTCGCTCCCGTCTTCGCTGCCGCCCTCGCTTTCCAGGATCTGCCGGATCTCGCGCCGTATGCTTCCTACCTCCTGGGCTACAGCGAAGGGAACGGGAATCTCTTCTCCCGTCCAGCTGGGAATCTCACCGCTTCGGTGAATGGGCACCACCTTGATCTCGTTCTCTGCGATCTCAGTGATCTCCCAGATCTCTCCCTTGGTGACGAACGTGGCTCCCGGCTGGGCGAAGCTGATGACAAAGGCCTCATCGAGAGTTCCTACAGATCTGCGGCCAACGATGTCATAGACATTGTACCTCTTCTCATCCGGGATCATGGAGAGGTTCTCGATGTAGTACTCCCTTGCCTTGCCAGTCCTTTGCAGAACGTCGCCGTCCAGCCGCACCAGCCTGTGCTCCTCCATTTGAGTGATGACGCCGTTCATCTCCTCCATCAAGAGACCCCGGAAGGGATAGGCTTTCGTGACGATTCTGTGCGCCTTCTCCCGGCTGATGTCCCCAAAATCCATCTCCAGTCCCACAATTTGGTTGGCCAGAACGTCCGCGGGCTTCTCATGAATCAGGATGGCTTCCAGCTCGCCGGCAGCAGCTGCCCTGGCAATGGCGCAGCCCTCTGCCACGTCATCGGCGCAGGTGGCAATGATGGTCCCGGAAGAGATGAGGCCTATCTTGTGCCCGGCTCTCCCGACGCGTTGCAGAAGACGCGAAACTTCACGTGGTGAGCTGTACTGGATGACGTGGTCCACGTCGCCAATGTCAATTCCCAGTTCCATGGAGGAGGTGCAGATCAGGCCGCGCAGGTCCCCGGCTTTGAAGGCCTCTTCTGCCTCCACTCGCGCTTCCACCGAGAGGCTGCCGTGGTGCACGCCAATTGACTCGCCAAGCTGGCGGAACCGGGAGCCCAAAACCTCCGCCGCCTGCCGGGTGTTGACGAAGATGAGGCACTTTTTGTTGTGCACCGTCTCCCGGATGAAGCGAATCTGCGCCGCCAGACGGGGATCGCACTCGAGGGTGCCAGCCATGGCATAGTCAGATCGCGTGGGCTGAGGACTTACTACCCGAAAATCGCTAGCTCTCTCCACATCGGTCTGGATAATTTTGAAGCTTCTTTTCGTTCCCACGAGTAGCCTGGCCACAGCCTCCGGCGAGCCGACAGTGGCGGAAAGCCCGATCCTTTGAAAGTCGCCGGCAAGCTCGGCCAGCCTCTCCAGGAGCACGGCCAGTTGCGAGCCGCGCTTGGAGGAGGCCATCTCGTGCACCTCATCTACCACGACGGTCTTGACGGTGGAGAGATTTTGGCGCAGGAGCTTTCCGGTCAGCATTATCTGTAGCGTCTCCGGGGTGGTGATCAGCAGGTCCGGCGGCTTTAAGGCCTGTCTTCTTCGATCCGCCTGGCTGGTGTCGCCGTGCCGAACGGCTACCGTAATGTGCAGCGCCTCCCCCCATTCGTGAAACCTGCGCAGCATATCCCGGTTCAGGGCACGAAGGGGCGTGATGTAGACGGCCTCTATGCCCTTGCGCTCGCCAGAGAGAATCTTGTGAAAGATTGGCAGGCTGGCCGCCTCCGTCTTTCCCGTGCCTGTGGGTGCGATGAGAAGCACGTTCTCTCCGGCGAGGATGGCAGGAATGGCCTCTTCTTGCGGCTTCGTCGGCTCGAAGATGGACTCTTCCACTAGCTTTGCTCTGATCTGGTCATGAAGCAGGCGAAAAGCGTTCACAAATAATCAATTCCTGATCTGATGTATGAAAACCTTGCGGCAAAGACGATTTGATCCTCGTCGATGAACGATTCAGAAGGTGGCACCGATTCTAGAGATATATAATCAAGCTTTGAGAGCGGAACGGGGAAATGAAACTCAGAATGAATCATTCACAATATTGTATGTTATTCATACTTTTGTGATTGTAAATAATGTTTTCTGCAATCTTTTTTCAGGAAAACTACTTATTCTTACACATACTAGTTGCCTGCTATGTCAATAGTCCCTGAGCGCATGAGAAGAACGCGAAAGCGTCTGATTAAGCCTGTTTTTTCAGCGGCCGATGCCCGGACTTTGGAGTTGGAGACGGCAAAACAGATCCTGGCAGAAGTTTTCCACGCAAAGCTTTGCGATGTGGAGGATATGATTATGAGGCGGCTTACGGAGAAGTGCCAGCCTGAGGAGATGGGCAGAATCAAGGAGAATAGAAGCTTTGGGGAGTGGGGAACGTGGCCGGAGATGTTCCAGGTAGAGGATGAAATTAATATATAATAATATTTATTTTAGGTGCATTAGTAGAATCCCAATGCAGGTTCCGAGCATTTAGCGTTATTATAAACCTGTATTCCTCAGACTTCCTACAATGCCATAGGTAGCACATAGCCAGTTGGCAAGTAATCTGGTGCAAAGTAGGGCGGGACACTGCCATAATAGGGGATTGCATAAGATGGATATGCATTCGTATAGACTGGTTTTCTTGTCTTGGGGTCTACATAATAATAGAATGGCATCCCTGTGTGGGGATCTAAATAGCCAAAGACCGGATATCCTGTAGCGGGGTCGATGTATACTTTCCCCAGCCAACCACTGGTATAGTTGAGGGACTTCCATATGTAATAGGGGTCTGGTACTAAATTTCCATTGACCATTATGCTTCCTTTAGGTGAGCTACCCCATGTCCATAGGTCATTCTTGAGACCTTGCTCTGCTGGCTGAGGATTTTGGGCTTTAAAGCTGTTTATCCAGTTCCTGCCGAAATCTCCACCTACGCTTTGCGGGTTGCTCATGCTTTGTGCATAGCAGCCTACAGATAGTAAGCATATTATTAGCGATATGATTAATGCAAATGCAGCTTTCATCCCAGACCTTCCCAATATAAACCGGAAAGCAAGCGATAAAAATCTTTTGATTCATTTATGTATCGATTTTGCTATTAACCTACAAGAAAAATGAAGTTAATATTTATGAGATAATAATAATAGTAGGAACGACCCATTGTTGTTTTCCCTCCACCCAATTAGAGTATGGACTGCTAAAGGTTTTAAAGATCTTCCAGCTTCACTACGCCAGCCTTCTTGACACTGGGTTTCCAGATTTTGGCTGGCATCCATGCAGATGCGCCCTTGGGTTTCTTTGCCTGCTTCCTCTCTCCGGTTAATATATGCATTTTTTTTTCGCTCTCTTCAGCGTGATTTCTGCACAACATCGATTCGCAGCCTTCAGAGCAACTTGTCTCGGTGCTTTTCCTGTCAAGATTCCTACCTCGTTGGCATCCTTATCCATTGGGGCTAAAATTTCGGATCTCTTTGTCTTACACGAGATTGCTCCTGCACTAAAGATCGATATGGTCTGATGGAACTGCATGTATTACAGATGCCAATGGATGATAACTTTTAAATTAGCCTTGCGAATATATTGAAATCGGATAAGCGGCGGATAGGATGTAGGCGGGAGCCTGAGGAGGAAACCGCCGCTCAATCCTTTGATAATAATGTAAAATCTTCTTCTTCAGATCTTATCGATTCTTCAATTGGTATTCTCACACCCAATTGTCACATACAAATGTTATATTAGATCGTCTTATGATAAAAATTGAAAGGAATAGTAGATTCGCAATTCTCATTAGAATAATAGGTTATTAAGGCAAAAAGATAGATGAGGCTGACTGAGGAGGAAGTCAACACTGATTACACCGCACGTGGAGTTGACGCAGAGCAGGATGAACTTCTCAAAGGAAGATGCACCAGTCAAGCCCTGTGCTTTGATGCACTTAGATTGAAGGGAACGAGTCTAATTTTAGCATGGAAATGAATCCTGGCAATTATGTCGTAAATCTGTATGCTATTGAGTTGGCTTGTATGGAATTGGGCGAAGTTGCACTCTTATACTTATTTGACGCGGGAATTGTGCTCACAGGATTCTTCATGGCAATTACCTTGTTGATCTGGTTTGTGATATTCGTTTGATTAGTGATATTAGTCTCATTTGAAACATTGATTCTGCCAAGCCAATAATCAGTAAGAGAAGCATAACGCCAATTAGCAATCTCATTGATCAAACCTCCACTCTGCCGATAGAATCTCTTGCGCAAAAGACTTTTTGGTATCTGCAATTTAAAGAGGGTTGATAATAGTAAAAAGCAGTCATCTATTCGGTGGGATCCACTGCGGTAGCTGATTTTACCAGCCCGTATAATGCCTCGTTTACAGGAACCTCCATATTATGCTTTTTTGCCAGGCGAATGATGTAGCCGTTTATGGATTCTATCTCCGTCATCCTCCCCTTTAAAACATCCTGGAGCATGCTGGAAGTATTGCCAAATGTCTTCTCGGCCACGGAATAAACCACCTCAATAACACTCTTTTCATCCCTCGTTATGCCTTCCTTTGCGGCAACGTTCACTACTTCTCTGACCACGCTCTCCACAGTGTTTTTGAGGACGGAGGATAAAACAACCCCGTTCTTCCGGCGGGTTATAGCGGTTATAGGATTAATCACGGAGTTGACGAAGAGCTTGCTGTATTGATGCTCCTTAAAATCCGGGGCAAATTCCATCTCAAAGCCTTTCTCCAAAAACCTATCCCTCATAAATTTTCTATTATCCTCACCGATTTTTTCCTCTAGAATGGTTTTTCCCTTTCCTTTCAGCTCCACCATGCCGTCATCTGAGAACTTGACTCCCAGAGAGGTGATGCCTTCTAATACTCTAGAATCGGCCAGATCAAGCTCATCAAAGACTTCCCTATTTCCCATGCCATTCATCAACAATATGAAGAGGGCATTCTTCAGCCGTCCTTGCAGCAGGCCAGATTTTTTCAATTCATCGCAGACACCGGGCAGAGAGTAGGTCTTAACACATACTATTATGATCTCAGGACAAAAATCCGATGTTTTCAGGTCATCAAGGTCTGAAAAGCAGTGTTTGAATTTCAAAAGCTTTATGCCTTCGGGAAGACATATCTGCAGGCCGAAATTTTTTATTCTATTCATATGGTTCTTTCTTCCCAGTAGAGCCACGTTTTCGATTTTGCTTCCGATTAAATCAAGAGCATCTGAGAGAAGATATCCCATGAAAGAGCCAATGGCTCCCGCCCCGTAAATCAAGACATATGCCATTTCATTCATCAATCACTTGCCCCTATAAAAAATCTCTTTCGAGCGTCAAGCTGATAATTCTGCTAAATACAATTAAAATAAAAAAATAGCTGAGCGGCCAAGCCTACACATTGAGCTGATAAGCGTAGCCGGCCTTAAAGTACTTGTAATCCGAGAACGTAAGCCCGCTGCCATCTATGGCGATGTTGTGATACTGATTTCCCGGCACATTGATTGTCACTGTACCGTCGGGATCTCCTGTCATTCCCTCGGTGGCCTGATAGCTGCCGTCTACATAGACATTATACCCTCGTAGCCAAGCTGAACTGATGGTGACTGCCGCGAAATTATAGACCGGCTGGGCAGGAGGCTGGTAGGGCACTACATCTATTACTATCACATTGCTGGGCTGGCTGTCAATATTGAAGAACAACTGATGCTGCCCCACCTCATCAGCATAGAATCCTATCTGGTTGTAGGGATAGAAGTAGTAGCTGTTCATATCCAGGCTTCCGTCCGGATAAACTTCGTAGAGATAGCCATAACCTCCGGCGGACGACATGGTGACCATATTGAGCATAGAGCCCAAAGGAACCAGGGCATACTGAGTCCAGCTGGTGGCTCCAGAAATCCAGAGAGAGTTTGTGCCGGTGCTGAGAGCATAGGTCTGATACTGCGCGTAGGGCACAGCCTTTTGCGTGGAGCCGAAGTATAGCATGGCCGGCTCCACCTCCTTCAAATCGATTTTAGTAGGTGCCGTGAGCTGATCTTCAGGAGTCTCGGAGGTAGAGCGGTAGTACTGGGAGAACTTTTGCAAAGCAACCTGGCTGGAAGTCTGACTGGAAGTCTGACCGGGCGCCTGACTGGATGCTTGACCTAATAACTGGCCAGCGCTCTGGTCAATTGCTGGATTGGACTGTAGCTTCAGGCCGCTGCCCCCAATCGCACCCTGAGTTTCAGACTGCAAACCCGCAGACATCGTCTGCCCACTGAGGCTGAGGGGCTTTTCACTCCAGGATGCAGATCCTGCTCCTTTCGAGCCTGTCATTTCAAATCCCGAGGATGGCGAACCCTGCAACACAGCAGTACCTTTTACAGTGATCGTCCCTTGCATGCCTGAGTAAATGCTGCAATGATAGCCAAAGCTGCCGGGAGCATTGAATTTGAAGGCGAACTTCTTTCCCGGCATTAGCACACCTGAATCGAATGAGCCTTGAATATCACTGGTAACAGTATGCTGCACCGCATCCTGATTGTGCCACTCTACTGTTGCTCCAACGGGCACGGTCAAGGTTGAAGGCACAAACGAGTTGTCCTTGATATTTACCTTGGTTGCAGAACCGGATGTATCGTCAATCTTATTGAGTTTCACATCACCGAAATTGTACCCAATTTGCTGTTCGAGCTTCTTTTCGGATAAAGCGCCTGATAAGCTGATCAGCATGAAAAGGATCAGCATTGCTAGATATTTTTTCATAAACTAAACCCCCATTTCTTCATAGATACGGACCTATAAGAATAAATATTTTTTCGAGGAAACCGGTTACAAAATAAGGGACATAAAAACAATATGAGCCGCAACACATGAGTCACGGCTCATCGTCCTTCAAAACAATGGCTTCATTCTTCCGGCTCATCCCGGAAGATGGTCTGCTCCCTTCCCGGCCCCACGGAAACGGCAGAAATGCAGTTATCCAGCGGCTCAATATAGAGCAGATCCTCCAGCCGCTCAACGTAAGCCCGGGCATTGGCCGGCAGATCGTCATACTCTTTGATTTCGGTTATATCCTCTGTCCAGCCAGGCATGTCCTCATAAATGGGCTTGCATCTGGCCAGGTCAATTGTGCTCTCCGGGGGATAACCTATGGTCTCGCCATCGAGCATATAGCCGACGCAGATTTTTATGGGATTTATGCCCGTCAGCACATCCAGCTTGGTTAGAGCCAGCTCCGTGTAGCCGTTCAGGTGTACGGACTTCAGGCCCAAGACGGCGTCAAACCAGCCGCAGCGTCTGGCTCTGCCCGTGGTCGTGCCGTACTCCGCACCCTTCTCTCGCATCATCACGCCCAGAGCGTCTTTTAGCTCCGTGGGCATGGGACCTTCTCCGACGCGGGTGATGTAGGCCTTGATCACGCCGACCACGTTGTCCACCATTACCGGGCCGACGCCCAGATTGGCGCAGGCGCTTCCCGCAGTAGTGAAGCTTGAGGTCACGAACTTCTGAGTGCCGTGGATGACATCCAGAAATGCTCCCTGAGCGCCTTCGGCCAGAACGCTCTTGTCCTCGATGAGAGCGATGTTGATCTCACGCGAGACATCAGTCACCCTGTCTTTCAGGCGTTTTCCGATCTCAAGATACTCATCGATGTATGGCGCATACCTGACCACCGTGGGGTCGCCGCCCATGTCGGCGATGGCCTTCTCCTTGGCCGGACCGATCTCCTTGAGCTTGGCCTCCAGCAGAGACGGGTCGGTGAGGTCTCCCATCTGCACCTCCTCGCGAGCAATCTTGTCCACGTAAGCAAACCCTATGCCACGGTTGGTGGTGCCGATCTTCTCCGTCCTGGCCTTCTCACGTAGCCCATCCAGCTCGATGTGATAGGGCATGATGATGGTCGTCTTGGCGTCGATGCCAATATCGACCTTGATGCCCTCTGATTCCAGGGCCTGGATCTCGCTCCACAGGACGCGGGGGTTGAGCACCACGCCCGGGCCGATAAGCAGCCTTCGTCCGAAGATGGCGCCGCTTGGGACCAGATGCAGCTTGTACTTCTTGCCGCCTACAACCACGGTATGGCCGGCGTTGTCGCCTCCCTGGAAGCGAACCACAACATCGTAATTTTCGGCCAGCAGATCAATAACTTTGCCTTTGCCTTCATCACCAAACTGTGCACCGGTGAGTATAGTAAACATGAGTCTCACGTTAACGGCCACGTAGATAACAATTTTGATGCACGTGCTCGGCGATAGCCTCCGTCACATCCACGCCCAGGACCTCGAAGATGCCCTTTCCCGAGGGCGTTCCATTTACCTCGATGACACAGAGCCCCTGCTCGGTCTCCAGGAGATCCACGCCGCAGTAGACAGCGCCCACTGCCTTTGCGGCCTTTACGGAAAGCTTAACCAGCTCTTTGTTGAGGGGACAGGCTGCTGCCTGGCCGCCGCGTGCCAGGTTGCTGATCCACTGGCCAGGAGGGGCGACGCGATAGATTGCGCCCAAGACTTTCCCGTCTACCACAAAGGCGCGGATATCGCGGGGAGAATCGATAGCGATGAACTCCTGCAGGTAGACCAGCCCCTGCTTCTCCACGGTATCCTTGAGCAGGGCAACGTCGGCCTCAATGCCGTCCTCCAGAAGAATTATGTCTCTGCCCTTGTAGCCGAAGAGGGGCTTGGAGACGGCTTTTTTAAAATCCTGCAGGGCATTTAGGGCCTGCTTGAGGCTGTTGGTGACAAAAGTTCTGGGTGTGGCAACTCCGGCATCGTGCAGAGCCCTGGAGGTTGCGAACTTGTTGGCCGCCCGGGCAATGGCCTGGGGAGGATTGATGATGGCAATGCCTCTCTCCTGCAGGGCTTGCAAGGCCTCAAAGCGGAAGGCGACATCGCCTGGCCCCCTTCGGCCCAGGTCCCGCACGACTATAGCATCCAGGTTCAGGAGATCGACTCCAGCGCAGCTAAAAGACTGACCGCTGCCGATGCTGGCAGCAAGCTCTGAGAAGTTCAAGAAAAAAGCATCTATACCCTTTTTAGAGAAGGAGGCGAGGAGTGCCTGGGCCGTCCAATCCAGGGGGTCGGAGACCACAATTGCAATCTGCATGAGCAAGAAGATTGGCGGGCTGATATATCACCGTTGCCTTAAGTGAGATCCGGCTATTGGAGAAAATCGTCGCCTTGAGGAGTCTGCCACCTCCAGCCAGCTGTCTGCCGTCCAGCTTTTGAGAAGTCTTCTGGCCGTGCTCTGGGAGAGGCCCAAGCCCGGCGGCCACCTGGGGGCAGTGATGCGATCATTGCTTGCGATGAGGCCCACGACCACGCGCCTCCTCTCGTCGAGGCGACGCAGAGCTTTTGGCTATTTTTCTGGGGGTTGATGCATAGTATTTTGCCATCTCCCGCAAAGCAGCCTCGCAGCTTTTGGCCAATGAAGAGATGAAGTACTCCAGCCATGGGGTAAGGTCGGCCTCAGCCCTTCCCTCGTAGTAATCGATATTTGGATGTGCATTGATAGCCTGGAAGTAGCCGAGCAAGTCCTCTGCGTACTGCTCTTCCGGCGTGATGATGCCATTCAGTCCGTAGCCGTCCCGCTGCAAGATGAAGTCTGCGCACAGGCGGGCAGTTCTGCCGTTGCCGTCGTTGAAGGGATGGATGGTAGCAAGCTGATAATGAACGAGACCGGCATTAACAGGTACCGGTAGTTCGCTGCCCCAGGCTAGATCAGTCCAATTCTCCAGCGCCGCCATCAGCTCGGGCAGGTCCTCGGGCCGGGGAGGAAGATAAACCACATCAACGGTGAGCGAGCTTTTTATGGCGCTTTTCTTCTTGCGCAGAGGTGTGGGGCGGGAGGACCGGCCAGTCATTGCCAATCTATTAAAGCGACAGATGATGGTCTCGGTGAGGGGAAGGCTCATCTTGGCCCACTCATCTGCCTTGAGGAGAGCTTTGCTGTAATTTCGCACCTCTGCGATATCCTTTTCCATGCCTTCGATCTCGACCGTCTCGTCGGCAATGACCTCATCTGCTACTTCAAGATTGAGACGATTGCCCTCGATGAGGGTAGAATAGTGGGCTGCCCGCACACGAGCACGAGCGCGCAGGGCGGCCACTCCAGCGGGCGACAGGAATATGGTATCCACTAGGGTGCGCGCCGCCTCGATCTGCGCCAGGCCGCGGGCGATGGCAGGGGTGGCGTTGAAGCAGGGGGACCAGATGGGAGATGACATTTCTAATTACTTCCAATATCTAATTCGGTTCAAGAAAAGATCAGTGTTTGAAAAGAGTTAAAGATATCTTTTGATTGATTTGCTGCTCATCCCAATGAAGGTGAGTTGCAGGCGGCGGGGGGAGGGCCCTCCATCCTTCGTCAAAACCACAAGTTCATAGCAGAAAAGAGATCGCGTGGACTGCACAATGCCATGGCAAAAAGAAGAGGCCAATAAATAAGACATTGCTCTTTGCGAGTAATTTCCCCGTCTCGCCACTCCTCAGGTGCATATTGACAGCATGTCCTCTTGGACTCCTGGCAGGAAAAGGATCGCGTAGCTCGTGAATCGAGCGCAGGTGCTCCTGTCAATAGGCTGTCTCCCCCGTTTTCCTCGCAGGGCTCGTCAACCATGAATGCAAATCCGCCAGCACCTTCTCTCCTATCGGTCCAAGAGGTTGAATCCAGTTCTTTGATGGATAGAAGGTGTGTCCCAGTCCTGGATAGACGATCAAGGTATGGTCGGGGTGATTGACCTCCATCAACCTCTGCTCAAGCAGCATAGCCTGCTGGACAGGAACTTGGGTATCGTTCTCTCCCTGCAGGATCAGGATGCTGGCAGAAACATCGCCGATGATCTCGGTGGTATTGTTCAGGGCGAAGTAGGACTGCAACCATATACTTCCTGGCAACGTCTCATCGGAGAGCAAAATTTGAGACTGCTTGATTATCAGTGGTTTCAGGTCATCCTGAATGCTGATGTTGCCCGTCTGGTTGGAGGTTATGACTGAGTGCCACTGGTACTGGTCAGTCGTATTGTTCTTCTTGACAAGCCCTGCAGATGGAAGTGGAGCAATAATCTCGCCTGGCGTGCCCATGATCGATTCCACTTCCTTTATGGATAACAGGCCATCATGATTGGTGTCCATGATCTGATCTGCATAGAGCAGTGGCCTGGTTATCAGCTGGAAATCCAGGATATCCCTCAGATTCTCTGCCGTGGCCGACATGAGAACTATTTTCTTGATCTCTTTATTATCCAGGGCAATCCTGGGAGCGACTATGGCTCCTTCGCTGTGGCCGAGCACAGTTATGTCGTTTTTGTCTACCTCTGGCTGGGCTTTGAGGACCTTCAGGGCCTTCTCTGCATCACTCCTATAATTCTCATGAGTGGCATTGTTGACGATACTGGCATCCAGGATTGTACCGTTCAGACCTACCCCACGTTTATTGAACCGAAGGACTGCAATGCCTCTGGATGAGAGGTATTCGGCTATCTGCAGAAACGGCTTTGAGGGTTCACTTGATCCGGTGACTGCTGGCGGAAGGTACTCATTCATGTCTATCGGCCCGCTGCCCTGAATCAGAAGAATCCCTGGGAAGGGGCCATCACCCACAACAGGCAGGGTAAGCTGGGCATCTGTCTTCAGGCCGTCTCCAAGATCGATTACCAGGTCTCGAGCCACGAACTCTTGGGCACCGGCATTGGGAAGAAACTGTAGAACGATCAGGAAGGCGATCAAGGAAAAAAAGGCGGATGCTTTGCTTTTCTTCTTTTCGGGTTTGGGCTGGCTATTTTTGTAGGAGATCATATCAGCATATCGTCTCCACAAGCCTTAAGTTTTGGGATGATTCCGGTCGTCAATTAGATACAAATGATGGAATGAAGATCCTCGGAATACAGCCGGATGCGGCAGAGATCGCCAGCTTGATGTGGTGGGAAAACTATCAACATGTTGACCCGCGACGGGGCTGCGACCGACGCAATCATGCCCGGCGATTATGGCGGCCTCACCTTAGATTCCGGATAGAGACTAAAATAGTCCTCCACCTAACGAGTCTCGCCGAGCTCTTGTTTGCAAAATCTCAGCACGCATCTTCCCTCTCCCCGGCAGATCCTCTCCTCACGCTCGAATCCAATCTCCCGGCCCTTGCCCTCACCTGGCTTCCCCTTTCCTCCCGCAAACTCACTCGCCCACACCGAGTTCTCCACCCTGCAGATCAGTTCGCTCACTTTCTCCGACAAATTTCCGCGCCCCGATTTTTCCATGATATCATGCCAGGGACACCTCTTGACGATCACGGCAAAGCCGCCCTCTCGCATCTCCATCTCATAGTCGAAGCCCTCCAGGGCCAGGCGGGCGGAGAGCGCCTGCTGCAGCCCCTGCAGGCCGCCTGGCAAATGCATCATACCCTTGAGGGCGCGGGCCTGAATCTTGGGCAGAACCTTCCAGACGGCCTCGTCCAGCCGCAAGGCTTCATCAAAGCCCAGCCTCTCCTCGACCTTCATGAACCACAGCCCATCCACAGCCGTGTAGGATCGACGGAAGTACTCCGTCTTCTGCTCATCCGTTAAATCGATCATGCTCCCGGCCTCTCATGTGGCGGCACAGCCGTCCCAGCCTTTCGCCCTGCCTTGAAGGTGGCCTTGCACGACTGCATGGAGCGGTGGCATTTTTCCGCCTGTTCTCGCATCTCATGAGCGCCTGGATCGCCTTGCCTTTCCAGCTCCTCTGATTTTGTCTGGTAGATCTTGAAAGCCTTCTTGTAAGCCTTGAGCGCCTTTTTGTAGCACTCCTCTTTATCCTCCTCCGCCGATAAAGTGACATGAGCAAAGGCCAGATCTTTTAAAATTTCAGCATGCTCCAAAGGTGCGGTCTCTAAAGTGTAATACTGCAGGGCACGCTCGCAGGCCTCGATGGCTCTGTGGCAGTTTTCCGCCCTGTCCTCCATCTCGGCCAAAGTGATGAAGCTGTAGCCCAGGTTCTTGAGAGCATCTGCGTGCTCGGCCGGGCTTATCCTCTCATAGATTCTGATGGCAGCCTGGCAGGCCCCAATGGCCTTCTGGCAGTTCTCGCTGCAATCCTGCACCTCGGCCAGAGCCGAATAAGCCGCCCAGAGCAAAATTTGCGCCTCTGCATACTCCTCAGGTTGACTTTGGGCGCTATAGATCTGCAAAGCCTCGAGAGCGACAGATATGGCCTTCTTGCAGTCTTCGGCTTTGGCTCCCGCTGAGATTTCCATATCCGACAGCATTATGGCCGTCATGGCGAGATCCTTGCAGCAGGAAGCTAACTGCAGTGGCTGGACGGCCCAGGCCCTGTAAGAATGCAGCCTATCCTCACAGGCCTCCAGGGCGAGAGAGCAGTTCTCGGCCTGATACTCGATATCGGCTAAGGTAAGATAGGCCAGCCAGAGGCTTCCTTTGGCTTCGGCATAATCCTCGGGGGAGTCTTCCAGGGAAAAGACAGAGAGAGCCTCTTCTGCCGCCAGGATGGCCTTCATGCAGTTGCCGACTTTATCCTCTCTCTGCCCCTGGGTAAGATAGACATTGGCCAGATTATTTTGAGCCGTCGCATAAAGCCGGGGGAATTCTTCTCGAGAATAGATCTGCAGAGCATTGCTGTAAGCATCCTGAGCTCGCCGGCAGTTTTCCAGGAACCCTTGCCCATCCAGTTCCTCATCCCCGTCTTCACCCTCTTTTGCTTCCTCATTCTCTTCGGCTAAGGCGAGGTAAGCATTTCCCAGATTGTTCTGCGTGGCGGCGTAGGCCAGTGGCTGATCCTCCTCCGTTCTATAGATCAGCGCCTCCCGGCAGGCAGCAAGAGCCAGCCGGCAGTTACCTGCCTTATCCTCTGTCTCGGAAAGGGAGAGATAGGCTATGGCCAGATTGTTTTTGATAGCTGCATATTGCATGGGACTGCGGACCGGAGAATAAACCTGGACGGCTTCCTGGTAAGCTAGAATGGCTTCTTTGCAGCTTTTTGCATGATCGGCAGCATTTGCCGCCTGGGCCAGAGTCAGATGGCTGCTAGCCAGGTTGGCCTTGGCTCTTGCAAATTGCAAAGGGCTGTCTTTGAGGTTATAGACGCGAAGAGCTGTCTTGCAGGCCTCTACTGCCCTTTTGCCGTTTTCCTGTCGGCTCTCCAGCTCGGCCAGTTTTCGGTAGGCACAACATAGCTCATTTTGAATGGAAGCATGCTCTTCGGGAGTGGCGGTTAGAGAAAAGATGGTCAGGAATTCTTCCCAGCAAAGGGTAGCATGCTTGAGGTTTTTGGCTCGATTTACGAGGTCTGCCAAAGCGGCATAGACGAAGCCCAGACTCCTCATGACTCTAGCGCGGAGAATCGGGTAGTGCTCCTGAGTATAAACGAGCAGAGCATTTTCATAGGCATCAATGGCATGCTCGCAGATCTTCAAATCATTTTTTTGCTTGATTATTTCCAGGCAATTGTCGCCAATCCTTCTTTGTATGTTGCTGCGCTGCAAATGGTCCATCTCGAAGGCCAGCATCTTCTCGAATACGATCAGTGCCTTTTCATATTCCGAATTGTCACCGGCTAGCATTTCGGCTCCCGTCTAAAACCCCCATGATCGAATTGAGATGCGTTTTTTTTGCTCTGCATTGGCTTCTTCGCTCCCCTTTGGTTCTCCTGCCGTATTATTCTAATCGCCGCTACTTCTAATCTTCGCCCATATCATCATATCCTTTGGTATTTATTAACAATTTTCAAAATTCGCCATAAACTTAGTTAATATACCGAAACAGTTAAATCTCATGAGACCAGATAGTGTAATTGAAAATTATTATACTCAGCAATCAAGTTGATAGAAATCCTGCCAAGAGGGTGAGAGATCAGGTCCTAAACCTCCTTCCTGAACCTCTCCCTCCTCATAATACTTTTTTGATCGATTTTTGATTTCACACTTCAGCTTGAATGACGAATGACTCCTCGAATATATTTTCGTAAAATTTTAGAAATCATCTAATTACCACGACGTCCAGGAGGAGCAAGATAGCTCCCAAAAAACCCACTATGGTGATTATAGTCTCAGTATTCAACTCAGGGTTATGCACGGGCCGTGCCCTAAGCAGATCTAGGATATATAGGTTTCCGGAGATGAGTTAGATTGTGGAGTCCTGATTCCGAACGGACGCGAAATAATTTCGGGACTCCACGCCTTTCCTCATTATGGATGAGATTGTTGATAGCAGGAGAGGGTAATCGATATGATAGTCTTGTCCACACCCCACTAGCGTATTCAAAAGTGACCTTTCTTACTTCGTCGTGCCCACTGATAGGTGGCAGCATCCTTTTCGGAAAGGTCTTCCTCACTTCAAAAATGTATCCCGGCACCGCTCAATTTCCGGCGAATGTTCCTGATGGCCACCAGGCCAAGGCCATTAGAGCCGAATTTCTCCTGCCATTGGTCCAGAGTCATTAGAGCATTTCCATTGGCCTCTCTGATCTGGTAGAATCCCCTGCCATACATGGTAATGATCTTTTCTATGCTGTTGGTGTTCATCGTGACGCCAATAATGATATCGTCGGCCATCAGCTCCGATGTCTTTTTCTCTACAGATCCTTCATCTGATTCCGCATCGAGAACCGTCCAAGATTTAGCCAGCTTCTCAGGTCCCCAGTTCGGTATCATCGAATAGCCACCGAGAGGCAAATCATAGCCCGGCCCAGTGTACTTACAGATCCCACTTAGCCAATTTTCAGTCATACGTTTTCACCTTCTTTTTAAGTATCGGCGGGCTGCAAGGCCCGCTTCATTGCAGCGTCACGATCTCCGTGTTATGCAAGTAGGGTTGAGTCGTAACAATGATTTGATAGCTGTTGTCCGTATTGTCCTCTTATGAGTTATGATACCTTGAATTTTGACAACTTGCAACCTCTGAAACTTGGGTATTCTGGCCGTCTCAATTGCATAAGAATGGGTTGTCCCGTTCAATCTATTCTGATCATCGATGAGTAAGTCTTGCCATCTTCCAACTGCACCATTTCCAGAATTATCTGACTTAATTTGCAGTTGCTGTTTGCGTTCCAAATATATATAGCCTTTCTATTTCATGTTCTGCATTTAGTTCCGAAACTTTCTTAACGTAATATGATATGAGTATTAGTGATAGATTCTTTTTATTCCCCTCAAACGGGAGTTTATTATTGTGAGGATTTGGAAAAGAAGGTTAAGAATGAACTACCTCAAAAAATGTGTGCCAAAAAAAGAAAATATAAGGGCGCTGGAGCTGGAAGCCCTAGACGCCTGGCAAGAATTGACCGCCCTCTTTCAGGCTGTTTATTGCCGATTCAGGTAGAAGAGTCATATCATTCGTCGTGTATTTCGGCCCAGCCTGGTTCGCGCCATCAATAGCATGGACAATGCCTCCCTTCTGAGTGGTGTTGTTGGCGATCAGGACCGGTTTGCTCAGGTCAACAGGAGCGCTGTTCATCTTCTGCATGAGCAGCAAGCGATCTTCTCCGAAATGCTCTCTAACCCAGGCGTTGTAGACGTCCACCTGTGCATTGAAGCCACTGACATTGATTCCCTTCTGTGCCTGCTCGTATGCCTGGCCCATCTTAAAGCCGATATTAAGGCCCTCTGCGGCACCCTGCTGCCAGTCTGTATAGCCTACGGCCAAGCTCAGGCCCACTATGCATAAAAATATCGCAATATACTTCATCTGTCCATCACTCCTTTGTTTTGTCATCTACCACTAAATCAGGATTTCAGATACCTTTACGAGGTAAGGGGTTGCATCGATTGGACTGCCTGCAAAATCCGGCTCGAAGAGCGCTCTAGCGGAACACTGACGGCAGCGCGTAGCTTGTTCTGCTGACACCATTTGCAGTAGCGATAGCATTGCCTCTCTCAACATAGATCGGCTCCCCTGTGTAAGGATCCAGGTAGAAATACTTGGTCTCCCCGGTATTGGGAATTTTGTAGGCATAGATCGAATATCCTGTGAAGGGATCCTTCTCAACTTCTCCTATCCAGCCATCGGTATAATTGAGAGACTTCCAGGTATTAAATGGATCAGCTACCAGCTTTCCATTCTGAATCAGGCTTCCCTTGGGCGCGCTTCCCCAGTTCCACAGGCTGTTATTGCTGCTGACGGGGGCCGGCTGTGTATCATTGGCCTTTAAGGTGCCAATCACATTCCTGCCGAAATCTCCGCCTACATTCTGGAACTGGCTCGTGCTCTGTGCATAGCAATCCACCGCCAAGAGACAAGCTATTAGTACTACCATTACTGCCAATGCAGTCTTCATACTGACCCCACCAAGCTTACATTAATGCAGAGCAATAAAAGGCTTTCGCGTGTCTGAGTCACTATCGCTGCTCCGGGCCTAATTTTCCAATCGGCAAATTTTCTTTCCAATCTAACTGAAGATCGGCGGCAGAGTGAATTTCTTCTCTTCTACGTACTGGCCGGAAACGGGCGTAAAGCTGGCATAGGTCGGCACTCCTGTTTCAGGATTAAAGTAGACGTAAATCAGCCTTCCCGTCTTGGAATCCGTGTATGTATAGTAAGACTGGCCTGAGATTGGGTCCACATAAGTTTTAACCGGCTCACCAGTTTGGGCATCGGTGTAAGTATTAGCTGAAGACGCAGTACCGTAGGGATCCACGAAAGAATCTCCCAGCCAATTGCTGGTGACATTTAGCTTTTTCATTGTATACTTAGGATCGCCGATAAGGTTACCATCAACAACCAGGGTTCCCTTGGGCGAACTTCCCCAGCTCCACAGGCTGCTCTTATTTTCGCTTGCGTCAGCCGGATTCGTATCACTGGCTTCTATGGTGCTGATCATCTTTTTACCAAAATCTCCGCCCACGCTCTGGAAACGGCTGGAAGTCTGGGCATAGCAGCCCGCGGATAATAGGCATACTACCAGCACTACCACTACTGCAAAAGCAGTCTTCAATACTGACCCCACGAGCAAAAGAAGGCCGCGGAGAAATAAAAGCCTTTCGCGTGCTCCTATCTATATGCTTTCTCGCACTTTATTCCTAAATGGATACCCGCAGCTCGCTGCGGGGTATTCATTTAAAAAAAGGGTTAGGGAAGGACAATATTAAACCCTGGATCGAACACATCGAGCATCTCGATAAACCGCTCAAACACAGAGGAATCTCCGGTAGTAATCACGTCTGCCGGAAGAAGAGATGGGTCAAGTGCCAGTTGTTCAAGAGTCTTACGGGGCATATAGACGGTAACATCTGCTTGTGTCGAGGGTTCATTAACCCAGAAATTGAGCACACTATTCTTCACCAGAATTACTGCCTTGTCTGATGTATCGTTGATTATCAGGTCCATCTTGAAATCTTCTCCATCAGCTTCTGATCCATTGAGCCTGACTGCTAGATAATCAAGGAGCTGACTTAAAGACATCCCAGACATCACATCCTCAGATATCATCGTCCTTCCCTGTACCGGTTTGGTGCTGCGAAGTTCCTGTGCTCCAACCAGGTATGCATTCCTGGCAGGACCTGATTCTGCCTGATATCCGAGCTGTTCAAGAGCAGCAGCTTCCATCTCCCTGGCCTCCATATTGGCAGGATCTGCAAAGACGAGATAATGAGCGATGGAGGCTACCAGTTCATACTGTCCATTATCATAATCAATGGCCAGTTTCTGCAGTACAGCATCTGCCCCTCCCATGTACTCGGTGATATTCCGGGCAAACTCCTCCGGAGGAAGCCGCTTAAGGTTAATGGGATTTGCATCGTAAAATCCAAGATATTTCTGGTATGTTGCTTTCACACCCATGTAGATCTGGCCGTAAAACCCATGGGTATACCAGTATTCCTGTAAGGACTCGGGAAAAACGATCATATTAGAGATCTCATCCATGGTATAGCCTTTATTCATGAGATTCAGCGTCCGGTCATTGATATACTTGTACATGTCACGCTGGTTTTCGAGCAGTTCAATAACCTTATCATTCCCAAACCTGGGCCAGTTATGGGCTGTAAACACAACATCAGCCTTATCGCCATACAATCTTCGTGCTTCGTCAAGGAATTCAGCCCACGAAAGCGGGTCTCTGACCTGTGCTCCGCGAAGCGTCAGGATATTATGCAGCGTCCCTACGCAGTTTTCAGCCATAAAAAGCGCCTTAAAATCCGGGAACCAGATGTTCACCTCAACCGGGGCTTCGGTATTTGTGGTATACTGAAACTCCATTTTGACTCCGTCAACAGTCAGTGTCTGACCGGTGCTGTTAATATCAATCGTGGGCGCGATAAGAGATGCCCTCCCAATTGAGGGATACTTGCCAAGACCGTTATCGACAAGACCTTTCTCATCACGGGGAAGGCGCAATCCGTACATGTACGTAGCTCGCCGTTGCATTGCAGTTCCGGCATACACGTTCTCACTGACTGCATGCTCCATGAACCCAACAGGTGCGATGATCTCGACGTCGCCGGCAGCAACTTCCTCATCAGTAACTACTCCTTTCACTCCCTGGTAATGGTCTACATGAGGGTGTGAATAAATGACTGCCTTCACCGGATAATACCCTAATGTCCTGTTTACCAGGTCCATTGCAGCACGTGCAGTCTCAACTGAATGCATGGGATCAATCACTATCCAGCCGGTATTACCCTTAATGAGGCTCATTGTTGTTATATCATATCCTCTGACCTGGTAAATTCCCGGGACGACTTCGAATAACCCGTTAATGTTATTCAATCGTGCATGCCTGCACAGAAGTGGATTTATCGTGTCAGCACAAGTCCCGTTATCCAGGTACGAAAATACTTCCATATTCCAGGATGTATAATTCGGGTAATCAGAGGGAATAATCAGGGGATCATCGGTTGCGATAAATCCCTGAGTGGCAAAACTGAAGTCTTCTTCATTATTATTCCATGCAGGAGTATTGTTTGCCTTCAGGTTGGCAGCAATGGTGTATTCAGTTGCATCGTTCCTGATAGAGCTACTCGATGCCCCACCAGCGACTGAAATTTCGCTACCACATACTCCCGGTATTACTGCTATCAATACGATGGCAGCTACTATTAGTGCTTTTGAATTTATTTTCATCTTTTTTCCACTCCTTTTCATTCACATTTAGACCCTAAAAATCTCTGATTTATGTGTATTCGATTTTGCCTATTTCTTGACCTCAAAATGCTTGTTGGGGGCTATTTTCCTCCTTAAAACGTGTATTTAATATGAAACTATTTAAGTCTATTTTTTTTGACTTCTCAACAATAGTGAAACTTAAGTGGCGACTTGGATGCCCTGACGCTTGCTGCGAATTACGCTGTTTGACTTAAAAAATTTTATATTTAAGCGTAAACATAATATCGGCCCCCTCTACAGCCGGGTCCAAGGCTCATTCTGGTTGTAGGCCGTCTGGTCAGTCATTTTGCTCGCCAGGGCATTGATGATATCAATGGGGGCCGAGCTGGCATAGATCTCCTTTCCCGTCATGGGGTCCACGTAGGCGTAGACAAGATTGCCTGTCTTGGCATCCGGGTAGGTAGAATATGTAAAGAAGGGCTTTGAAGTAGTGGGACTCAGGAAGCGGTAGATTTTTTCCCGGTCAAAGGATCAGAGTAGGTCTCCATGGGAAAACCGGTATCAGGATCTGTGTAGGTCTCACCGAGCCAGTTGCTGGACAAATTCAAGAGCGGCCGGAGATAGTAGGGATCTGTTACCAGATTGCCATCGACTATCTTGCTGCCTAGAGGAGCATTGCCCCAGTTCCATAAGTCGCTGCCGTTCTCTTCGCTCTTATTGCCTTCCATCACCGGAACGGGCTTTGCATTTGCATTCTTTTCCTTAAAATCCTTTATCCATTTCTGGGCAAATTCACCGCTCACGCTCTGGAAGCTGGGTGGGGTGCTCTGGCTGCTTGAGACCGCTAAGAAAAGACATAATATAATAGCTGCAGATTTGACGCTCATACTCATCCCTATTCAATCTTTCTGGCTGCAACCTCAATGGCCCGGATGACGCTGTCTCTGGGAATTATGGTGGCCACGGGAATGGAGAGCAGCTTCTCCACGGTAGGGCTGACGATGGGGGCGCAGACCAGGGCCGAGGCTCCGTCTCGCTCTGCTCTTACCGCAGCGATGATGGCCTCCTCAATGGTGGTGGCTGAATACTCCCGCAGGGTTAGCATCCTGTCTCCAATTATCATCTTCTTCTCGCTGATCTTGTCCAGAACAGGCCGGGCAGCGATGATGGCTATGAAGTTTCCTTCTGAGCCTTCAAGCTGGCGAATCGTCTTAACAATCTGGCGCAATGTAGTGATATTTGGGTCTCTGTGGCCGGAGAGAATCTTGTAGAGAGTGCTTTGCGGAATTGCCGAGACCTTGGAAAATTCCCGAGCGGAAAGCCCCAGCTCCCTGAAGACCTCTTTCAAGGTCTCCCGCAGTCTCTCGTCCGACTGGAAGGCCGCCCTCATCACCCTCTCCACATTTGGCATACTATTGGACAATGTATCTCAAATATTTCTACTTTTGGGTTGAGAGACCTTATCCCAGGGAAAGCATTAATATCCAGTATAGCTAACATTTAGGCCAATGGTATTTTTCCTGATATCTATTTTCACAATTAGGACAAACTTTGTCCCCAAATAGAAAACGTTATATTCTCCATTTGGAGAAGTTGCCTCTATGGGCGAATATCAGCTTCGATGTGTGAGCGACAGATCAGTGCAGCCAGCCTATTCTCTCGCCTGCCCCCATGACAATTCGCTTCTGCGCGCCGATTACCTGACCAAGCAGATAGAGCCGAAGAGCCTGCCCGGCATCTGGCGCTTCCTGGACTGGCTTCCCGTGCAGGGAATCATAGCCGAGGCACAAGGTGCACCTGTGACTTACAAGAGCCGCGGCCTGGCAGGGGAGCTGGGCCTGGAAAACCTTTACATCAGCTTCAACGGCTACTGGCCGGAGCGCGGGGCAAAGATGCCCACCTGCAGCTTCAAGGATCTGGAGGCCGCGCCCACGATGCAGAGGCTAAAGGAGCGCGGCGACAATCCCACGCTGGTGGTGGCCTCAGCAGGCAACACCTCCCGCGCCTTTGCCCACGTGGCTTTTCTCACCGGCCAGCCTCTGGTCCTTTTCGTTCCGGAAAAAGCCCTGGCCAGAATGTGGACAACCCTACCCGCAGGCGCAGGGGCAGGCACGGGCAAAGACACGAGCACAAGCACGAGCCATGTGACTCTAATAGCCGTGCAGGGCGATTACTACGATGCCATTCAAATAGCGGAAAAGGTGCAATCTCTGCCCGGCTTTGCAGCAGAGGGCGGTGCGAGAAACATAGCCCGCCGGGACGGCATGGGAACAGTGATGCTAGACGCCGCCCTGAATCTGGGACGCATGCCAGATCACTACTTCCAGGCGGTGGGAAGCGGCACGGGCGGCATATCCGCCTGGGAGGCCGCTCTTCGCCTCAGGGCAGACGGACGCTTCGGCTCCTTCCTTCCCAGGCTGCATTTGGCCCAGAATCTTCCCAATGCGCCCATTTACTATGCCTGGACGGGAAAAGAGCCGCAGGCCCCCTGCAGCGAAATGTTCGATGACGTTCTCTTCAACCGAAAGCCTCCCTACGCCATCCCAGGCGGTGTAAGAGATGCGCTGCAGGAAACCCGTGGCGAGGTCTACGGCATAACAGACAGCCAGGCAGCAGCGGCCAAGAAGCTCTTTGAGCAGTCTGAGGAAATCGACATTCTCAATGCTCCGGCAATAGCCGTGGCGGCGCTAGAGCAGGCGGCAATATCAGGCAGCGTTCAACCCAAAGATATCATTCTTCTCAACATCACAGGCGGAGGCAAAGCCAGGATCAAAGAGGAGCATACCCTGCACAGGCTTACGCCACAAATCACCATCTCCCACTGGGAGCAGGCAGTTTTATTTCTGGAGGGCAAGAGATGAGCCAGGCAATCAGCCAGAGTATGAGCGAGGCCATGGGCCCCACTCTCATGACAATCAATCCGATGATCAATACTGCAATCAAGCCCCTGACATTAACCATTCGGGGCGGCGTGGACAAGGACGGCCATCCCGATGCCGTATCCGAGATCGAGATAGCTCATGGAGAGATAATAGGAATAGTAGGGCCCACGGGCTCGGGCAAGAGCACTCTTATTGCCGACATTGAGCAGTTCGCCTCAGGCGACACGCCGTCCGGCAGAAGGATTCTCATAAACGGCCTTGAGCCTGCGGCGGAGCTACGTAGCGATCCCCGGAAGAAGCTGGTGGCCCAGCTTTCCCAAAATATGCACTTTCTGGCCGATATGTCTGTGGGCGAGTTTCTGAGGATGCATGCCAAATCACGGGGCAAGGACCCCAGGCTGGCAGATAAGGTCATAGCTCTGGCCAACACTTTGACTGGAGAGCCGGTCAATCCCGCCTTCCAGCTCACCATTCTCAGCGGAGGCCAGTCGAGGGCTCTCATGGTTGCGGACATTGCAGTCATCAGCGACTCGCCCATTGTGCTCATAGACGAGATTGAAAATGCGGGCATAAAGAAGCAGGAGGCACTGCGCCTTCTCTCAGGCGAGGGGAAGATTGTGGTAGTAGTAACTCACGATCCAATGCTGGCCCTCATGGCCCCCCGTCGCATAGTCATGAAGAACGGAGGCATGACCAAGGTCATCAGCACCAACGAGGATGAGCAGAGGATCTTCAAGGATGTCGAGCGGGTGGACAGCTGGCTCACAGCGTTGCGGGAGACCATTCGTCAGGGCGAGGTAGTAGCTTGAAGATGGTGGTGGTGGCCGGCACGCCGGGCTCTGGCAAGACCTCAGTGCTCATGCATGCCGTGAAGGATCTGCTCCGGGCCGGACACTCCCCGGCGCTGGTCAAGATCGACTGCATGTGGACGGAGGACGACGCCCGGTTCAAGCGGCTGAAGGTGCCCGTGGCCGTGGGCCTCTCCAAGGATATGTGCCCGGACCACTACGCCATCTATAATTTCGATGAGATGCTGGCGTGGGCGGCAGCTCAGGGAGCGGACATCATGCTCAATGAGACGGCTGGGCTGTGTCTGCGCTGTGCTCCGTACCCGGACAAGGCTCTGGCCATCTGCGTGATCGATGTTACAACGGGCCCCAACAGCCCCTTAAAAGTGGGGCCGCTGCTCACCACTGCCGACGCGGCGGTCATGACCAAGGGCGACCTAGTCTCTCAGGCAGAGAGGGAGGTCTTTCGGGAGCGCATTTTGGAGGCCAATCCCAGATGCCGGATCATTGAGGCCAACGGGCTCTCTGGCAAGGGCTCGGGGGAGCTGGCGGAGTTGATGGCAAGCTGGCCGGACATCTCCGGGGAGATGGTCTTGCGGCACAATCCGCCTCTGGCCATCTGCACTCTTTGCACGGGAGAGCTTCGTGTCTCCAAGGAGCATCACCGGGGAGTGCTGCGGCATTTGGACGGCTTCATGGAGTACACCGGCGAGTGAGTAAGAAGTCTAAGGGAAAGGTAACGATAATTAGACCCAGGGTTACGGAATAGAACCACAGAGGCACAGAGCGCACAGAGGACGAACGGACGGAGGACTACGATTATCATGTTGCAGATCGAGAAGCTCTTGCCGGGCTATAACTGCGGGGAGTGCGGCCTTGCGAGCTGCCGGGAGTTTGCCGCCAAGCTGGTGGATGTGGCCGGGCTGGACAGGTGCACTATTCTCAAGCAGGAGCGATTCAAAGGGCGGGCGGAGCAGATTGCCAAGCTGCTGGCCTGCTCGGAGAAGACGGAGGAGATCATCGGCGTTCTGGACGGCCTGCGGGCCGATTTTGCGCTTGCCCCACTGGGCGGCGAGCCCTCCTGCCGAGAGGATCTGCATCCCTTTAATCCCGAGGCGCGGCTGAAGGAAGGCGACGTCTTCCGCTACCGGCCTTTGGGCTGCCCCATCACTCATTTTGCTAGAGTCCTCAAGTACGACCGGGGAATTGTCACTGTGCATCTGGTGGGGCCGGTGCATCTGCTGCAGGGACGGCCCGCGCCGGAGGACATCGGCATCTGCATGGTGGCAGCCTTCGAGGGCACCATCAGTCGGGGCAAGAGGCCGGAGGTAGGCGAGACGGTGCGCTTTTTGCCCGAGCACTGCATGATGCAGAAGGTGCACTCGGGAGTGGTGGTGCACTCCGAGGGAGCAATGGTGAGGATAGAGGGGATCGATCTGAAGGTGTGGTAGAACAGATATCGAAAAAAGCTATATAAAATTCCTAACATTATGATTCATTGAACTTTCACTCACTTCAAAGGATGCAGAAAGAACTTCGCGCGCATCAGGGTGAGTGGAATGAAGACGGTATGGTCCATGTAACTAGCTAAAACCTAGAGGATGGATCCGGAGGTCTTAATTTGCTCTTTAGATCTTTGTAGGCAATGTTAATTTCTAATGATAGCGCACTACGGGCATCATCAAACTTTTGATTCATCTCACTACCTTCTGGCGTTTCCGCAAATACGTTATGCATGTTAGCATGTTCATAAAGAGCGTCCCAATAAGCATTTTTTACATCGAGATATTTCTCCAAGGCTAAGAAAAGCGAAGGTGAAGCCAAGTGCATATTTATTTCGATAGGAGTCCAAAAGTTAAAGTACTCCTTAGAGCTAGGATCGTAGTCATGTGTTCTATAAAGCTTACTAGTTTTGCCAAATAACATTTCATCATTTTTGCTAAAATAAAGTGGGGCAACCAATTTAGTCATCATGTCAAGGAGGTATTCATTATTCTCCCTCATTTTGCCGCTCACACCATCCGCGGCCATAATATTTACCTGCTTGCGTACTTCGCCTAAATAACCCCACGTTGCTAGAACGAGAAAAAGATTCGCTACTGCACCGATAATAGTACTATAAGTAGTAATGGTAGATAACTGATCATTAAAGTAAAAATAGATCAGTATTATTAGTGTAATGATGATCGAAGAGCTGATTACTCCTCCCGCTAGCATATAAATTCGATTATCCTCAATCTTTGAGAAATCCGTCACATAACTTAAGCTTACTTGATAATATAAAAACATACATGTAGGGCATCAGCAGCCCATCGTCTTATTATGCATTCTACCGCATAATTTGCATTATGATATTTGATAGCAATGAGTAAACTGAATATAAAAAGCAAAAAATAAGAAACAGTTCCTGACAACAACTTGAATTAGCCTGACAAGCGAGTAATAGACAGGACGCGAGGCTTAATGAAGCATCGATATTCGAAGACAGCGAAGATCGTAATCATATATCAGCCATCCAATAGGGCTGCCCGCGCATGAGGACATCGACATCTGCCTGGTGACCGCCTTCGAGGGAACGGTGAGCCGGGACAGAAGGCCGGAAGCAGGCGAGACTGTGCGATTTCTGCCCGAGCATATCATGATGCAGAAGGTGAACTCAGGAGTGGTGATGCACTCAAAGGGAAATAAGCTCAGAATAGAAGCTATCGACCTCAAAGTTTGGTAAATTCCCATGGAGTACAACAGATATGATGCAAAAATCCGATCAGGTGGGATTAATTAGACAGAAAATCGAGATTAATTACTAAACTTCAATTTGACACTAAGCCCCGGTCAAAATTTTATTTTAAGCATCAAGAAGCTTTAATACAGTACATCCAATTATGCATCATGAACCAGGAAGGTTACCTAGAACAAGGGTATCATATAGATCGCTACCATGCATTAGAAGATGATCTTCTCCGATTCTTGGATTTTGTCACTCTTGACTTCTATCCTTCAATCGAAGAACGACAAAAGATAAAATCGCTTTATTTAGGCGATTTGCTATTAAGAATAGGAAGTAACATAGACATATTCTTTCGAAAAATAATTATATCTAATAAGGATGATCAAGATTTTAAAGAAATACTTAGCAAAAAGTCTAGAATAGATTGGAATACCTTCAAGAAATTAGAACCAATATTG
>Ga0351897_1015_pt1 | contig 47126 bp, 43 predicted proteins | sample BONcelHT113001C4_FD_206876 | JGI IMG/M metagenome (GOLD analysis project Ga0351897, IMG submission 206876) | Enriched cells from coal bed in the Powder River Basin, Montana, United States - BONCAT cells T11 rep1 HSBNCT.T11.300.1.C4 ... | reverse complement strand
AACGGGTATCCCGGATTCGGATTACGCTCCCCTCTCCACGACTCAAAGAAGGTATCGGATTTGTTGACACTCCCGGCCTTGGATCCCTTGCCACCTCCGGAGCGGCAGAGACCCGGGCATACCTGCCAAATGCGGATCTCGGGATCGTTTTGATTGATTCAGGATCTACGTTGACCGCAGAAGATTTAGGTACCATCATGGCCCTGCGGGAAGCAGCAGTTCCGGTTCATGTCCTGATCAGTAAAGCAGATCTTCTATCTGCCCAGGACTGTACCCGGCTAACCGATTACGTCAGGGATCAGATTGCTGCCCGGTGCGGAGAACCATATCCGGTCTGGCCGGTTAGTGTGCAGTCTTCGCATCGATACCTCCTTAACCAGTGGTACACAGATCATATCCTTCCGTTCAGTGCAATGGCCAAAGCCCTGAAAGAGGCTTCGGTGCAGCGGAAGATTGGCCTTCTCCGGGAGTCTGTAGTATCTGCGCTACAAAGCCGGGTAGAGCCAACAGCACCCCTGACACCGGAGATGAAAAAGAATTTCCGGGAGGTGGAAGCGGCCATCAGGCAGGGAAACGGCTGGATAGAAGAGAAGAGGCTGGAAACTATGCGGATGAGCGAAATAGCCTTATCAGATCTAACTGGTCTCTGGAGCATTCTTGTTCCAGCCATTGCGGATAGGATAACCAGTACAAATGGACACGAAACCTCTTCTGATGATCTAATATGGCAGACGGTCATGCACTATATTCAGGAGAGAATCATCCCTGTTCATGACCTGATACAATCCCTGGCAACCCGGCTCCAGGTGATAACCAAAGGGAGTGCCTCAGCGTTAGCGATTGAAGTGTCTCCGGATGAACAGCAATTCAACTCCCTGATCCGGGATATGCCGATTTTTGATCCTGGTGATATTTCGGTCACCTTCTCGCTACCGGTTTATTCATCTCTCCTTGGTCGGAACCACATAGAGAAGACCGTGAAAGATCAACTGGTCAGGCAGTTGAAACCGTTCCTTAAATCCTCTCTGACTGATTACTCACGACTCTTCACCCGGTGGAGTGAATCGATGATCCAAACACTTGAGCGATCGTATGAGGATACCGCAGCACAATATCGGGCACAAATTACCCGACTTCAGAATGGAATTGATCATGACTCTGATGAAATCCGAAACATTGAGGAAGAGATAGCCAAGCTTAGAGAACCGCTATGAGAGAGTAAACTGGTGTGACTGATCTCCTGAACCTGATAAAGATGATACCAGTGAAACACAAAATAATCCCCGCGAAATGTCTCTCCTTAACAACTCCGAATCCCTGTTTCGCCATAACAGGGTTGGATCTGATATCATAGGCAAGGATCGTGGTAGTCCCGCTGTCCGGGGGAATTACCCAGGTGAGCATCCGGGACATGGTGGTTTTTCATGCACCGTTCTGACCAAGGAAGCTAAATATCTCTCCTTGATGAACATAAAGATTCCACTGGCAATAATTCCTGAAAACATTTTTTTTCGTAACAGGTGATGGGCGGAGAGAGAATATAGAAGTATGGTCCTGAATGGGTATTCACAATCATGCAAATGTGTGAGTTTAAGGAAACGTATTATTTCAACAAATCTAAAATTCAATTATGGTTGAAATACTCAATCCTGATAATTTCTCACAAACAAGGGGTATATGATTATGAGATCGCCATTGCCTATTTCACATGTTTTCGGATGCTTAATCCTGATCGGAATGAGTTTTTTAATCTTACCCGCTTCTGCAACGATCTTTTTCGAAGATGGTGCGAACCGCACGGTCGCGGATGTTTATGACCTGATGAGTACACCAAAACCGACTGATGATGACAGACCGGTGGTATTCTTCTATGATCCTGACTGCGGATCCTGCATTCCGGCTCATGAGTATCTTATTTCATATATTGAGGAACACCCAGGCACGAAGATAGAGGTGGCAAACCTCTCAAATAATCAGGGAGAAGAAGAACGACTCAATGATCTTTTGTTCAACTATCACCGCGAGTGGATGAATATCCCGGTGATGTTCATCGGACCGGTTGCACTTGAAGGAACGGACGAGATTATCAACGGATTTGAAGAGGTGTATGTCTGGTATACCGGCGAGGCTCCTGCAACGATGAGTATCTGGGAATCAATCCTTAGGATGCTTGGATTTGTGTGAAATCAACCAAGCGAGTAAAAAAAATTAGGACGTAAGTTTTCCATACAGTCCGGTGAGGGATGCAGCATACATTCCCCGGATAGTCTCTTCATGATCACCGAGTGGTTTGACCGGAATCAGGTCCATGACACCGTCAGGAGAAAGGCCAGATTCCTGCATGGTTTTTACGGCTCCTGCAGTCATAGAAAGGACAGCCCGGTATGCTTCATCCGGTGAGAGCCCGAATGATTCACCGAGACGAGTGAGTTCAGCGAGCTGGAACCAGAGATAGGTCGGTCCCATGGCGGTGATGACAGCATAGGCTTCAAGGGTTTCTTCTGCCACTTCAGGCATTTTGCCGAGCGGAGCCATGAGATTGGTGAAGGTTTTTCTGACCTGATCCGTGCATCCGGGTCCGAAGGTTACCGGGTTATACCCCTCGTTTACCAGGGACGGGGCGTTTGGTATCATCCGGATTACGGGGTTTTTCCCGCTGGTGAGCTGGTGTATCATCGCGGTTTTGATCTTTGGAGCAAGGGAGACGATGGTACTCTTCTGCCCTAGGGTGGGGGTGATTGCCTTGATTGCATCAACGACTGCCGGGGGGTGCAGGGCGATAAAGATGAAATCAGCCATGGTGACACTCTCATCGATTGCAGACTTCATCTCAATCATCGGGAGTGATTGCTTCAGATTCAGGAGGACATCATCATTCGTATCAACTGCAATAATCCGGTCAGGGAGGTTGTTCTTTTTAGCCAGGCCTTCGAGGAGGATCCGGGTTACCCGGCCGGCTCCGATACAGGAGATGGTTGTGGTCATGGTTCTCTCACCTATGTTTCAAAATAATTTGAACTTTATAAGTATATAGTATTATTGACTGGAGCACGATTGGTTCTTTTTTATCGGTTTGTTCAAGGGAAGATCACTATCAACCGGTATCTGATGTGATCATTTAATTTGCTACAGGGATAGATCAATTAATGAGACCGCCCCATCCTTCGCTTCCTCTATTGAGAATATTACCGGGTTGTTAACGACAGAGATATAGATTCCCGCTTTCTTTGATTATGGTTGATTCTCTCCTCTACATTTAAAGCAATCACATCTGGACTCCTGATTCTGGCGATATAAGTACTGATACGATCAACGTATCTGTGTTCATCTGTGTTTCCCGCATGGATGATAAACAAGGGAGAAATAAAAATGTCAAAACTCATTGTATCCGGGCTCCGGTCATGCCAGCGTAAGGATGTTGTCTTTGCAGAGATCAGCAAGTTTGTCTCCGAAATGGGGGCAGTTGAAGAGATCGTCGCTGGTGGTTCAACTGGTGTTGCTACGTACGCACGAGAATATGCACAAGAGATGAACATCAAGTACAAGGAGTTCGCTCCGAACTGGCAGGATGATATGAATGGAGCATCTTTAATCCGTGACACCCGGATGGCAGAGTATGGCACTCACCTGCTTGTCCTCTCAAATGCAGTCAGCAAGGAATCCCGTAATCTTCTCAATGAAGCAAAGAAGAACAACCTGGTCGTCAAGACGGTTGGCGGTATGGAAAGCATGCCTGAGTCAGAGGTTAAGTACTTCGCCGGTTCTCCGGTTTATTAACTCCCTATTCCTCGGTTGTACACTTTTTTTTACTCACTGATTTATCCTTTCCGTAAATGGTATCCAATTAGGAAGTCCCTCTGTTATGAAAAAGCTGGGGATTACCTATGCCATGACTAATGATATTCATTTCAGTCAAGCCGGATTCATCCCCTATATGAGAGAATTTTAGAATGGGTAGATATTTTCCCGGTAAATGATGTTATCAAAGACGAGTTTTCCGCTCATGGTTTCTCTTGGGAAAAACATTATTTACAGTCTCTTCAGCAGACTCTCCTACAGTCGGACTGTTTCAGCATCAGTGACTGATGTGGAGAGATTCACTTGGATGCCAAGGCATTGAGGGTATAACTCTTTTTTTGATATCCTCCCTCATTCTGAACTCTTCTCTCACATGAGAGAGAACTGATGGTTGACTCATAGAGAAATACGAATGACTATTCAATCTTGAGGATGGTTCGATTCTTCGCCTGGAAGAGGAGACACAACTTTCTAGAAGAGATCTCATCAGGTTTGCCTATTAGGATCTTCGCCTCTTCAATAAGTATGACACACCAATCCACACGGTGCCCTCCCTCCTGCTGATGGTTCGCCTGGAACAAAAGTATTGGATACTGGAAATCTCCAGTATACTGTAATACAAATCGTTCTTGCTGACCGTATGGTGATGCCCTGCTCTCTCGGATGCAGTCTGCTCTCAAAAACGGTGAGCATATCAACGAATTTCGTTCTACGAAATTAATCTTATTTGGATTGAACGTGGATATATACTCATTATCCATACTCATACCCCCTGATGGAGTACTGATATCATGGCAATAATACCAACGAAAAAAAAGGTTTCAAATTTGTTCGGATTTCATTCGGTCAGAGCACGCATTTTATTTTGGGGTGGAATATCTCTAATCCTGATTGCAGGATTTATTATCGGGTATGCAGCGGTCACGGTTCGTGATAATGCCCTTACCTCCACCAAGCAGGAGATATCCGGGTTAGCAGACACAGAAGCGAGAATCATTACCGCACAATTGGAGATCGGTCTTGATACAACCCGGTCTTTTGCTCATGCCCTGGCTGGTGCAAAAGATGCCGAAGTACCGCTGAACCGTGACGATGTCATTGCGATGCTCTACCGGATAGTGAAAGAAAATCCCCAGTTTGTTGGTATGGCATCATGCTGGGAACCAGATGCTTTTGATGGGAAGGATCGCGAATTTGTACATTCGAAAGGACATGATGAGACCGGGAGGTTTATTCCGTATTTTGGCAGAGGCAGTTCAGGTGAGATCATTCTTGAACCCCTGGTCGATTATGAGACGCCAGGAGCAGGAGACTGGTATCTCATTCCCCGCAATACAAAGATGGAAACCATTGTTGAACCGTATCTCTACCCGATTCAGGGTCGGGATGTGCTCATGACAACTACCGATGCTCCGATTATCAGGGATGGAACATTTCTTGGTGTAATTACGGCAGATATAAACCTTGAAGACTTTCAAAAAATGGCTGATAGTATTGATGCTTATGAAGGGTCTGCAAGGATGTATATCATCAGTAACGGTGGATATATTGTCGCTGCTACCGGTAGGTCTGAACTTATTGGGAAACACCTATCAGAATCTTCTCTCTCTCAACTTGACATTGCCGATATCACTGCATCACTAAAGATCCGTTCTGGTGGTTCAAAAGTTGATGAAGACGCAATAAAAGCCATATCAGTATTTACTCCGGGAAGAACAAATACCCCCTGGCTGATATTCCTGACGGTCCCTGCCTATGTAGCCACAAGTTCAGCGAATATGATGGTTCTTATCCTGGTCGGGATTGGTATCATCTTTATTATCATCGGACTTGGCCTTTTGTATATTACCACCGCCCGGATTACCCGGCCTATTCAGGATATTACTGCGGATGCCAGAAAAATATCTCAGGGCGATATTACTCTTACGTCCCAGATTAAAACTGATGATGAAATTGGTGTCTTAAGCCAGGCATTTTCCGATGTGGTCTCTACTTTGCATCTTTTCAGAAATGAAATTCAGAAGATCAGTTCTGCGGTATCGTCTGGTGATCTGGATGTCAGAGGAGATACTGGTACTTTTCAGGGTGAATATGCGGTAATTATTGAGGGGATGAATGATCTCGTTGATGCGATGGCACTCCCGCTCAATGAGGCTATCAGGGTCTCAAAACAGTATGCATCAGGAAATTTTGGAGCCCGGGTCAATTCTGACCTGAATTTTGAAGGTGAGTTTGTACCATTCCGGGATGCTCTCGATACCATTGGTACCGATGTTTCAAAAGCACTCACTGCAGTGAAACGGCAGATGGAAGATCTTGCCGTGCAGATGGATGAAGTCACTTCCTCAGTGAACGGAATAACCAGGGAGACTCAGGAAGCATATCAGAGTATTGAGGATGTATCACAAGGAGTAAACCACGTCGCTCTTATTGCATCCGCAGTCAGAACCATGGCTGACAGGGGTGGGGTTACCACCCGGCAGATCCACACCGCCATGGAGGACCTGGGGACGACTGTTTTATCGGTCGGAAACAGGATTGAACTGGTCTCTGATCTGACCCGTAATGCAGCCGCCCTCTCTGAAAAAGGAAAGCAATCTGCGGGTCTTGCAGAATCGGGAATGCAGCGTATCATGAGTTCTTCATCAGCCATTGACCAGATGAACCAGGATATATCTGTGCAGATGCAGGAGATTGACCGGATTGTTGACATTATCAGTTCCATTGCTGAAGAAACAAACCTTCTTGCCCTAAATGCGGCGATTGAAGCTGCACGGGCAGGTGATGCAGGGAGAGGGTTTGCGGTTGTCGCATCTGAAGTCAAGGAACTTGCTAACGAATCTCAAAAGTCAGCAGAAAATATTGCCGGAATTATATCGGGTCTGCAGAAAAAATCGCAGGATATGGCACATGTAATACAGGAGTCGATATCAGAAGTCAAGGGTGGTAATGTGGCGGTAAATGAGACTCTCGCGGTGTTTAATGATATCGTAGAGGCGATAACGGTTATTCATTCGGGTATGAATGAAGTGGCACAGGCCAGTATCGGGCAGTCTTCATCCGTGGAGGAAGTAACCTCTACAATAACCGAGTTTAGCAGGGTGATAAAAAATACCACTGATGAGGCTGCTGATCTTGCAAAGGCTAGTGAGGAATCGTCTGCAGCAGTAACCCGCATTTCGGGAATGGTTGCCAGGGTAAATGAATCTATGGACACTATCCGTACAACCACCCGCCAGGTTGGACAAGAGGTGAAGCGGATCGAAAAAGAGATGGATGGGTTTAGATTTTAACCTCCGGGCTGCACAGATTGCTTCCCTGACTAACTTTTTTCTCTTCCTCACACTCATAAGCCACCGTGCAAGTGACTCTCTTCAACGCTTGCTCACTCTTCTCCCAGAGAATCGGACTTATCCCTTTCAACGAAGAGAAGAGTTCTTCCAGGTGAATTATCCCGGCCTTTTCCTTGTCACAGGTCTTTCCGAATCGGGGATCCCGGCAATTATGGCAGATGGAGAGGGCAAACCGGTTCATCGCCTCCTGGTTAAACACCTGCCCGTTCAGCTTCCGGGATGCAGCATCAGTTGATCCACACGGTGATCTGCGGATCGGCTGGCACCAGATCACCTTCTCTCCATCCAGAATAACATGGAAGACCGGTCTGCCAAAAACCTTTGCATACTCATTGATCTGCCAGAATTCCGTGTTAGGCAGGATGGAACACATCGTCTCCGGTCCGACTACAGCCAGGTTATACTCCTTTGCCTGGGCGATGAATCCCTGACCTAAGTTCACCCCAAGCAGGACCGGGACACCGGTTTTGATGAGTTCCATCGCGATATCGGGGTGCCGGAGATAGGAGAGGTACAGATCACAGGTGGTATGGTAAGATTGATATCATCTTCAACCGGTGACGAACGAAACGGGAGTAGGATCAACTCAGTGGGAAACCGCTTTCTGATCTGCTCATATGCCCGCTCCCCATACTGCCCATCACTCACAATTCCAATCTTCGCAACTATCAGTATAATATGGGGACATGCTATTTTAATTATTTTTGAGGTGATACCCATATACTCTGATATTGAGAAATATTTATTGTGAACATCATGAATTCGAAGCATTACATCATTATTTTCTCCTGCCTGCTCTTCATCTTTTCAGGATTGGCAACAGGCTTTGAAGGAAATTCCTCAACCTTAAACCAATCATATTTGAACATCTCCTCTGAAATTGTCTCTGCTCCTGATGTTTTGTCTATATTTGCGAATCATGAGTTATATCTTGGAAAAACCATCAAATTTAATGGGATAGTATCAAAATCATACCCGCATCAACACTTGTTTACTGTTACTGACCGGATTGGGTGCTCGATTTGTGCTGCGAAGACTGCCAGGAATTCAATTACGGTGAGTTATTCTGGTAAAATGCCGAAAATTCTCGAAAATGTTCAGATCTCCGGGTTATTGATAAGTGGCACTCAACATAAGTATTATGTTAATGCAACTTCAGTAAAATTCTGATTGAACGAACCCCCGGTTCCACGTGGCGATATCATTTAAATTAATGTATGTTTCCATATTGAACTCATATCACGAAAAAACAGAATCTTGCCTGAAACCGAGAATATATATATTTCAAAAGTTCAAATACTTTTGAAATATCTTGGGGGAGAACGTATGGATTCATCAGCGAATAAATCAGAGAAAAATAGCCCACAAAATGCTAAAGGACTTGGCTTTTTCGAAAAATACCTGACCATCTGGGTTTTGGTTTGTATTGCTCTTGGAATACTACTTGGGAAATTTGCCCCTGATGTCGCAAAATACCTTGATGGTTTATCCATTTACATCGGAGAAGCACCGGTCATCTCCATTCCGATAGCGGTTTGTCTCTTCTTCATGATGTATCCAATCATGGTGAAGATAGATTTTTCTGAGGTCCTTAAGGCAGGGAGGAATATCAAACCGGTCAGCCTGACGCTCTTTGTGAACTGGGTTATTAAACCCTTCACGATGTATGCAATAGCCACCTTCTTCCTCGGTACGCTCTTTCTCCAGTTCATCGGCCCCGATGCCGTTGATCTGGTGAAGATGCCATTCGGTATAGATCTCCCGGTCGGGGCAGCATACGGAATCGGAACTGTTGTACTAGAAAATGGGGTAAAGATGCTTGAGATTCCGCTCTGGCGGAGTTATCTTGCCGGTTGTATCCTTCTTGGTATCGCTCCCTGCACGGCAATGGTCCTGGTTTGGGGGTACCTGGCAAAGGGAAATGATGGGCACACCCTGATCATGGTTGCGATAAATTCCCTTTCCATGCTCATTCTCTATGGTCTCCTCGGCGGATTTCTGCTTGGTATTGGACAAATGCCGGTGCCATGGGAAGCACTCGCCCTCTCTATTGCAATCTACGTGGCCCTCCCATTGGTTGCAGGATACATCTCACGGATTCTTATTATCAGGTATATGGGAGTAGTGTGGTTTAAAACAAAGTTTATGCACTATCTCACGCCGGTAACAATTACTGCTCTTCTCGTCACATTGATCCTGCTCTTCAGCTTCAAGGGAGAGGTTATACTTACCCAGCCGCTGACCATCCTCTGGATAGCCATCCCACTCTTTCTGCAGACCGTCCTTATTTTCACCATCGGGTATGTCCTATCAAAAGGATGGAATTTTACGTATGAGGATGCTGCTCCGTCGGCCATGATTGGAGCATCCAATCATTTTGAAGTCGCCATAGCTACGGCCACCATCCTCTTTGGGCTTTCCTCGGGAGCTGCTCTCGCAACGGTTGTCGGAGTGCTCATCGAGGTTCCCACTATGCTCATGCTCGTGAAGATATGTATCAGGACACGGGGATGGTTTCAGGTAAAGAAAGTGGGTTCTCGTGCTTAACTAACATTACTGGTGCCCCTATGAAACAAAAAGTCCTCTTTATCTGTACCCACAATTCGGCCAGATCCCAGATGGCAGAAGGATACCTCAATGCCCGGTATCGTGACCGGTATGAAGCATTCAGCGCCGGGACTGAAGTTACCCGGGTTCATCCCCTCGCTATTGCAGCGATGGAAGAGATTGGAATCGATATCAGCAATCACTGGTCAAAGGTATTAATCGAGTTCTTTGACCAGGATATCGATATCGTGGTTACGGTGTGTGACAGTGCAAACGCTGCCTTTCCGATATTCCCCGGAGCAAAAAAGATGATCCATGTCAGTTTCCATGACCCGTCAGGTGCAACCGGGACCCAGCAAGACCAGATGAAAATCTTCAGACTGGTCAGAGATGAGATCGTCTCTTGGATCAATACAAACCTCGGATAATTTATGAGAATAATCAAACAGAAAAAGATATATAATTTTATTCTTTTCAATCCGAATTATGTTGAGTATTACCGGCAGTAGTACCTGCACATTACTTTTTTATACCCCAAACTGATTATGGAATGTGATGGAGGTTATTAAGGCACTGACCCTGGTTTGTATCCGGAGTTAAAGAGGAACCTGGGTTACACCCATATCTGAATACCCCGTCTGCCCATCTGGGTGATTGAATAGATGAGATAGATTCCCTCCTGTTCCTTTTCAATCAATCCAGCCTGGGTTAGTGTCTTAAGGTGATATGAAAGCTTGGAATCTGCGATATCAATCACCTCCTTGATGACACAGACACAAAGCGGCTGGACATTCAGGAGGTAAAGGATCTGCAGCCGGTATGTATCAGAGAGTGCAGAGAAGAGGTTTTTCTTTCTGATTATTTCCTCATCGGGAGGGAGGTATTGACTAAGCCCTTCCACTCCGCCGATCTGATTCAGGGTGTCTTCAATTGGTTCAGGCAAACCCATATGTTTCAATCCGCTTATTAACTTGTTTTTCATGGTATGAAATGGTAATCTCTGTTTCATTGGTTGAGAACGGAGTCTGATGTACGTGTGAAATGGTTCTTACAATACTAGTCAACAATTCAAAAAAGTTTGTATCTTAAGAGTTATAACATATCTACATCAAGGTAGCTGCATTGAGAATAATCCGATTACCCGGAGATATATGGAAATGATACGTAAATCATCGTTTCTCATAAGCGGAATCGTGCTCGTTTGTCTTCTCCTCAGTTTTTTAGCCGGATGCACTGGCATCCAAACAGGGAAGGAAACAAATAATGCTTCTTCCTCTGCCATTGTATCGGAAATTACCCTGGTAGAACTGTACCATTTTCATGGGAACCAGCAGTGTTATTCATGTAAAAAACTTGGGGATATGGCTGAAGAGGTAGCAAACACCTTTTATGCTGACGAACTTGCTTCAGGAAAACTGGTCTTTGGCCATATCAATGCAGAAGATCCCAAAAATGTAAGACTTGCCGAGCAGTATGGGGTTGTATCATCATCCCTGATGCTTGGTGTTCATACCAAAGACTCGTTTGTCAAACAGGAGATTATTGAGGGGTGGTATCGGTTGGATAATAAAGAAGAGTTTGACGCGCTCCTTCGTAAAATTCTTGATCCGCTTCTGAAAGGTGACAACTCTTGACCAGACTGATGAGTTTTATGGAGACGATGGGGGGCAGCGATATCCCTCTTGTCGCTGCGTTCTTTATCGGGCTGATGATGGCAATCAGCCCTTGTCCCCTTGCTACAAACATTACTGCTATTGCCTACATCTCCCGAACTCTGTCCTCAGGCAAACACACCTTTCTCATTGGGTTTCTCTATACTCTGGGCCGGGTTTTAGTTTATGTCACAATTGCGGCGCTCATCGTCCTCGGGGGGCTTAAGGTCCAGACTATTGCAATATTCCTTCAGCAGTATGGAGACCTGCTCCTGGGTCCAATCCTCCTGATTTGTGGTATACTCATGCTTGAGGTCATCCCCCTGAGCAGCAGGTTTGAACATGAAGGGCTGGCTGATTTGAAGGATCGAATCTCCAGGAGCATTGTTCAAAAAGGATTTCTCGGAAGTTTTCTGCTTGGTATTCTTTTTGCACTAAGTTTCTGTCCATTCAGTGCCGTCCTCTTCTTTGGAATGCTTGTGCCCCTCGCTCTCAGTGTCCAGGATCCGATAGGTGTCCCCCTTGTCTTTGGAATTGCAACAGGACTGCCGGTGATCGTATTTGCTGCCCTTCTCTCCCGGGGGATCGCACGGTGCAGTTCGATGATGAACAAGGTTCAGACCGCAGAACGTTGGTTCAGGCGAATTGTCGCGTGTGTCTTCGTGATAATCGGTGCGTATTATACGATCAGTACGTATCTTCTCTGATAAGTCGGATGCACTACCTGTATTTTACTTTTTTGATACAGAAGATATATATCCGATTCAAAGATAATTGAACTAAGGCGGATAAATACCCAGATCTTCCTGTGATCTTATGCACTGAAAACTATCCGGTTCGCATCTTCCTGGATTTTTATCTGCCGTTTTAATATTAATAATGGAGTTACCTGATGACAGATTTTGGTAAAAAAATAAATTCTGGTTTTATTGCAACTCTTCTGGCTCTTTCGATTCTGCTTCTGGCATCCATTGTAGTCTGCTCAGCGGCAGATACCGGTACACCGGCTGTCGTAGATGTTGAGAAAGTAGAGGTCTATCATTTTCATCTGAAACAGCAATGCTACAGTTGTATAACTCTTGGAGAACTTGCTGAAGAGACCATTAATGCAAACTTTGCTGATGAACTTGAATCAGGAAAGGTAGTTTTCGGACATATTAATGTTCAGGATCCGGCAAATAAGGAGATTGTGGATGCCTATGGGGCCTCCGGGTCGTCACTGATGATCGGTGTACACAGTCCGGAAGGATTCCAAAAGGAAGAGAATATCAAAGTCTGGTATAAGATCGGCAAAAAGGAAGAATACGAAAGTTATCTGAAAGAATTAATTGAGAAACGCCTTTCTGGTGATCTTTCAGAGTTCTGATCAAATCAATGGGTTACTTCATGTCTTTAGAATATTCTATGCGGAAATTTATGTTATCCGTTACATTTTTGTGCATTTTTTCTATTTTTCTGGTGTCTCCCACGGTTGCTTCTGTATATGCAATAAACGGAAGTGAAATTCCCTCTGAAAACCTCACTGTTTTTATCAGGGAAGATCCTTTACTTGTATCCGGAGACCTTCCCACTGGGCAGGTACTATTATTCTGGAGTCTGCATTGTGGGGCATGCCATGGTGCTATCGAGTTCCTTGATACCTTTGGTGTGCAGCATCCGGAAATGATCCTGGAAAGTTATGATATCTCGAATAGTACTGAAAACCGGACGGTTTACGACAGTTATAAAGAGAAATATAACCGGAGGTTTTTCTCTACCCCTTCAATAATTGTTGGAAATCTGACCCTGGAGGGAAATCAGGATATTCGTAATCATCTGGGGGAGGTACTTGCTCTACAGCAGGAATATAAGGAATCAACCGGAATTTTTTCGGGTTTCTTCTCTTCTTTTTTCAAGACTCTCGGGATCTAATTCTGTTTAAATTTTTTGAAATTCATTGGCGTAAATGGTTTTTATGATAAAAACCTGTGAAATTTGAATCACTTCTGAACAATCGGTTGATGTGTATACCTTCATTTTTTGTAACCATTCAGGCTGAAGTGGTGAAGGTAGAATCACTTGACGAGATTGTTGGAAGAGGCGTATTGATGACACCTTCTCTGTTTGTGGATGGGGAAGAGGTTGTAGCCGGCCGGGTTCCGACCGTGAACGAAATCATTGAGATCCTAAAGGAGAGTGTATAATGGCAGAGGGGGCACCGTGAACTTGTGGGGGCAACGAAAAGAACCGGCTCATTTTCCCATGCTCGGGCCAGGCTAACACCGGGCAGATATCAAACCAGGCTGCAATTCAGTTATCTGATGAGGGGTATAGTATTTTATATGTACAGCTCTGCTTGCCTCCGGATCAGAGTCCCTGGCTGAGCGTGCCCGGGAAGTGCATGAAGTTGTTGCTATTGATGGATGCGGGATGGATTGCGCACGAAAAATCATAGAGCAGGCAGGAGTTGTGGTCCATCAGCATCTGGTTGTGACCGACCTTGGAATCATAAAAAATTCGGCAGACCGATCTTTTACAACCGAACAGGTTGAGTCGATTGTCTCTGCCGCCTGGAAAGGAGAAGGAAAGATACAGGGATCAGGTTCAGCAAAGAAGGCCCCTTCCGGTGGTTGTGGGTGCGGTGGTAACTGCTCATGATAACTTTTTTTATGCATTAGATTCTGATACTATTCTGGTCACCTGTTTGGGTATATCAAATATCGGGAAACTTACGACAAAGGTTAGTGAAACGTTGCATCGGAGATGTCCGGGTCTTATTGAATGTTCTCTTGCTGCACGAAGTGATTCTGAAAAACTCCTCGATGCCCTTACTCATGCTGAACGGATCGTTATCGTTGATGGATGTTCAGACTGCTGCGGGAGGAAAATTACTACTGGTTCTCATACCCTTTTACAATCTGATCGGTTGTGTGAATGATATCACTACTTCCGGTTATCCCAATGTTCCCGATAAATATGGCTGGATATGAGATTTTCAAATACCTGAACTGATTTTTGTATTCGGTAAACAATTTCTTATTATCTTCAGGATACCCAAGATTGCGATATTCAATTGGAACAGAGGGATTCTTCCGCTCAAATGACCTGAGGAACTCTTGTGCATCTCTGCAGGAACCACAGTTAATACTATAGAAGAACTGTATCGGGAATGGCGAATCAGATCCAACATTGGTATTATTCATAAAGACATCGCTAATCTCATCCCGGGGGATTTCAGTTCCATCTTTGAGAAATATTGCTCCTGAACATGCAGGAATCAGGAACAGAACAATGAAAACCATCATTATAATAAGAACACGAAATAAATTTCCCGATTGTTTCATCACTATACGTTTTGTCTGATTCAGGTAATAAATCTGTTATGAAACATATTTTTCAACTCCAAAGAAATAGATATTATGACATCTGACCGGATAAATGAGTCAGCCGTTCTTTTTGAACATGGGTATAACTGTTCTCAAGCTGTTTTTTCTGTATTTGCTAAGGAAAATAACCTGGATCCCAATCTGGCAGGAAAGATTGCCACGGCTCTTGGAGCAGGAATTAGCAGGACCGGAAATATCTGTGGTGCGGTATCTGGCGCTATCCTTGCAGTCGGGCTTATTCATGGGATGAACAATTGTGAAGATACAGAAGGGAAAGAAAAGAGTTACCAGGTGTCCCAGGAGTTTGTGAAAACTTTTACTGACCGGTATGGATCGGTGTCATGTAAGACACTCCTTGGATATGACCTTGGGGATCCCGTTGAGCGGGAAGAGGCAGGAAAAAAGGGGGTTGTGAAACAAATCTGCCCTCCTCTTGTGCAGGGTGCTGTAGAGATCCTGGAGGAGATTCTGGCAAAAAATTAATTATTTCATGTTCGCATTTCTATGTAATGAGTGATTTTTTCATTTAAAAAAATGATTTAAAAAAATATAGGAACTAAGATGATTATACCCATAATGAGCATAATCACTCCGATAATAAGCCTGAGCAGACTCTTTCTCTCATCTCTCCATGAATTCAGTTTTTCAGGAGAGAGCCCGAATAGTACCAGGAGTAAAATCGCAACGAGTGGAAGTATAACTACGAAATTGTAAGCTAGAAGATAGAAAATACCTGACTGGAAATCCTGATAGATCATTCCAAGGATTGAGATATAGATTCCGACTGTGCATGCCATCCCATACAGACCGGTCAGGGCGCCGACAATGAACCCGGCAGGAACACTTGCAATCTTCAGATATTTAGAAATGGAACTCTTTTTTGACTGGGGGATAGAAAAAAGCGCTTTTTTTTCCCTTAACAACCCGTCCTTTATCTGAAATAATCCGGCAATAATTGCAATCACTCCGGCTGCGATGAGAAACAGATGGGCGACTCCCGGGATCTGGATGACCGAGAAGATTGCAAAACCAGATAAAACCCGGATCAGGAAAAATGCAATGATGTATGCGGATCCCACGAGAAGTATGGTCTTCCTGGAATCTGATGCCATGAGTGAGACCATCAGAAGAGCAAGGACCAGAAGGCCACATGGATTGAATCCCTCGCCGAGTGCAGCCAGAAGGAGGATCATAGGATTAATGGTGATAGGTTCTGCAGGAGCTGAGAGATCAGGCGAGTCACTGGTCAACCCATGAGCCTTGAACTCTTCAACTGAAGATTCAAATTCTGAAAAGATGTCTTGCTCTCCGATGAGTACCTGGGTTCCAAGAAAAACGGAAGGAACAAATAATTTTATATCTGGGTGCATTGTCTTGAATGTATTAAAAAGAAGGATGTCATCCGGATTATCGCCGATATTGTGATATTGGATGAGAATATCGGGATGGGCTGCTTCATATTCCTCAATGAATGGTATCACCTTATGACAAGCTCCACATGTTGGGCTGTAAAAAAAATGCACTGCTCCAGGGTCAGCCGTAGGAACTGCTGGGTCTCCAGACTCTGACGAACATACTCCGGGGATAAGAAAAAGCAGAGCGCAAAAAATGAACCCTGCAATTTTAAGGCTCCATGTTAGGTACTGGTATTTTAGACTCATTAAATCCTCTCAAATGTGAATATCATATTTTTCCGCCGGTTTTAAAAATAATGGTTCCGTGCAGATTTTTGACTATTATCTGAGATAAGAGTATGTATTATAAATATATGGGGGTTTACATCCCTCATGTAAGGCACTGATCCAACTATTCCTGAGAAATTATTAATTGAACCTACCCCGAGAAATTGCTCCCGAATGCACAGAAAAGTATGGTATATAGTGTACCATTATTCCATTAACGCTGCTCACATCAGATGGAAAGGGGCAGAGTCCAGAATTTTCTCCTGATCATAATTCCTTACGTTTCAGGTAGTAACGCCGGAGAAAGAAACCTAACCTCTGATAAAATTCGAAGGATTCTTCATTGCCTTCGCATACCCCGACAACCATCTCACTGACCCTGTTTTCCTTCATCCAGGAGCAGGCACGGTTGATAAAGGTTGTCCCAATTCCCAGTGATCGAAATGCTGTATCAACGTATATTGATTCAATCTCTCCATAGTCTCTATCAGCTGCTGAACTTATACAGAATCCAATTATTTTTCGGATTTTTTCTAAGCGGGCAACCTGGATCAGCAGGTGCCGGTTTTTATTGGTTTTAAGGATTTGATCACGCCGTTCTGTAAATGAGCGCGATAACAGTTCTTCAGAGAAAAATTGCACATTGTGGGCATGATGATCTATGAGTTGGTTCCAGAGTTCTTCAATAAGGGTGAACCCTTCTCTCCCGGGTTCTTCAAACACCATTGGCTCGTTTTCACCTCCGTCTTCCCGGTTGATGGCTGCTGATTCATCATCACGGTGAACCAGCTCTGGACTGAATGCAGGAAGGCATATGGCAATATATTCTGTTCCTTGTGGTGAGCTGTACCTTATCCACTCTCCTTCCGGAACCATGGCTGCCTAACCTGTGGTTAGGGTATATTCTTCAGACCGGGTGGGGTAATGCAGGACACCTGGATTATTTTATTGATTCGTTCGGGAATGAGCATTATAAGGAAGGAGATATCATAACTATTCAAGGAATCATTATCAGTATATATATGGTTAATGTTTCATATCATTATATATAATTAAAATACCGTTTTTGAATAATACATAATCTCCTGGTTGTTTGTCAGACATTACCAAAAGAATAATTATTTACTCTACGATTAAAACATTCAATCAAAATAAGGTGTCTCATCCCCTCCGTCTTTGAACGCCTTTCAGGTCTATAATGATTCCAATTCTAAGTTCCCATAACCAAGAGGGAAATATGCAGTTGTCATTCATCCTGCTGGTTGTATTGGGTATTATTGCGGTATGCTGCTGTCCGCCTGCTGCTGCCAGGGATGTTACAGTAGCTCTGACTGAGCTGCGACCTTCGCTTTACACTGATGAAGAGCAAAATCCGTCTGGTTTTTTTGTCGACATTATGAAGGATCTGGCTGCATCAGAAGGGTGGAATCTCATCTGGGTCAGTGGGACACTCTCTGAAAGCTGGGATCGCCTGTCGCAAGGTGATGTCGATCTCATGCCTGCAGTGACAGTAACGCCGGATCGGTTGAAATATTATGATTTCAACAAAGAACCGGTACTATCCATCTGGTCGCAGGTTTATGCACCCCCTAATTCCGGAATTAATACTATCCTTGACCTTGACAAAAAAAAAGTTGCAATGGTCAGGGGAGCATCCAGTGGGATCGGATTAAGGGATTATGCAGAAAAATTCGGAGTTGCTGCTTCGTATCTGGAAAAGGATACACCTGCTCAAATTCTTGATGCAGTTGCAACTGGACAGGCAGATGCTCTTGTTATGTATAACTCAGCTGGTCTTGAGGAGATTAAAAGATATGGGTTTATTGCCACTCCGGTAATGTTTAACCCAGGCCAGTTTGGGTTTGCGGTTCTTAAAGGAACCAACCAGGACCTCATCAGGGCCATTGATCCATATATTGCCCAAGGAAAAAGCAATCCCTCATCTATCTACAGCACGTCTATGCAGAGATGGTATGGCATAACTGCCGAAGAGATAATTCCCCCCTGGATTTTTTGGGGTCTTGGTGGGGCTTTGTGCATTGCTTTTCTTTTTTTAATCATGAGTTATCTTCTCCGTCGTGAGGTACGGCGTAAAACTGCTGAAATTGCCTCGCAAAATAAGGAACTGCTGTCAGAGGTTGAAAACAGGACTCGTGCGGAGAATGAACTGGTTCAGAAAAATGAGGAGTTACAGGCTAGCAACGACCAGCTTGCTGCTATGGATGAAGAACTCAGGAGTCAGTACCGGGATCTTACGGTGGCCCATAATGAGATTTTAAATTTTCAAAAGTTCACCGAAGAAGTTATTTTCCAGGCAGGGGAAGGGATCATTGTCACTGATCGGAATGTCTCGATAAAAATCTGGAATCAATTCATGGAAGAATATACCGATATCCCATCCAGTCAGGTAATTGAGAGCAATTTTTTAGAATCAGTTCCTGAAATGGTGGACTCTCAATTTACAAAATATATCTATCACGCCCTCTCAGGAGAGCAGGTGAGAACATCTGACATATACTTTTCTTTTCCTGAAACCGGAAAAAGCGGATGGTTTACAGCTACCTGTGCACCGCATCATGACAATGCAGGGAGCGTTATCGGCTCGATCATCATGATAAAGGATATTACGGAGAGAAAGACATCAGAGCAGCAGCTTATTCAGAGTGAATCCATTCTTCGGTCTGCAGAAACTATTGGTAAGATTGGCGGGTTTGAATGGGATATAAAAAACAACCAGGTGTTCTGGACTGAACAGACTTACGCAATTCATGAGATAGATCCTGATTCTGCCCCTGAAGGATATGATGACCATATTCAGGCAAGTATCAATGGGTATGATGAGAAGGATAGACGGATGATACTAAATGCCTTTTCCACCTGTGTAAATCATGGGGAGCCATACCTCTTCGAAGTTCCCTTAACCACTGCAAAAGGGAACAAAAAATGGGTCAGAATCAAGTCAGAGGCAGTAATTAAGGACGGGGAGGTGGTCAGAGTTATCGGGACCATCATGGATATCACCAATGAAAAGACTCTTGAGATTGAGAAAGCAGTTGCCATCAAACAGATTCAACGTAACTTTGCAGACCTTGCTATCTTAAATGATGGAATCAGAAACCCATTAACCGTTATCGCAACGCTTTTCGATCTAAAGTGCCCGGACCTGTATGATGAGATTATGCAACAGGTGAAGAAAATTGATACAATAGTAAACCAACTGGATTCCCGGTGGGTTGAGTCTAAATCTGTGCTCAGGTATCTGCAGAAATATTATGACCTTGAATTTCGGGATAATCTGGACCAGAAACGTGAAGATTGATAATTGAGATTAAACCCCGAATGGTGCATCCACTCTGGTTCAGAGATCTCTTTCATCCGCTTTTCAGCTGGGTATATCTCCTGATACTCCATATCTTTCTTGATGAAAAAAGCCTTAATCCTTATCGATATTCAGAATGACTACTTTCCCGGAGGTAAAATGGAGCTGGATAAGGCAGATGAGGCGGGAGTAAAGGCTGGACAGATCCTGTCCGCTGCAAGAAAGAATGGTTTTTTGGTTATCCATATCAAGCACCTCTCCACCAGGTCGGGTGCTACCTTTTTCATTCCTGATACACCGGGTTCTGAAATTCATCCTTGTGTAACACCAGAAGAAGAGTTGGTCATCACAAAAAACTTTCCAAACAGTTTTAAAGAAACAAACCTTCTCGAAAATCTTGAGCAGAGAGATATAGAATTGCTTGTCATCTGTGGGATGATGACCCACATGTGTGTTGACAGCACAGTGCGTGCTGCAGCTGATCTCGGTTATCGATGCATCGTAGCTGCTGATGCCTGTGCAACCAAGGATCTGATCTGGCAGGGAGAGACAATCCCCTCCAGAGCAGTGCAGGGAGCATTTCTCTCTGCCATGGCAGGATTGTTTGCTGATGTGAAAAACACCGATGAGATAATTAACACTTTTTTTCAAGGATAAAGAAATCTGGAAAATCTTATCCTTTATGTACCGGTTCTATATTTATCGGTTTTAATGCTGCAATATCTTCTTGAGTGCTCACTCAAGCCAAGTACTCCTCTCATCAATTCGTTCCTGGGTAGTATTTGAGAAGCTCAGCCACAGGTATCATACTCACTGCCATTGGTGTAAATGGATATTCCCGAAAGGAAGGTTATCTTCAGAAGGGGACATCAATGATTTCAGCGATGGGAAGGAAACTTATTATCTCTATGAACATAAATTCAATGAATGTTGAAATAATCTGGGTGATTATTTATCAGAGCAATGGAGTGTAATACATTATGCGAACCTCATCATCAATATTTCGGATTCTGGCATGTCTGCTTTTAATCGGAATAATTTTTTCTGCTTTTCCGGTTTCAGCGATTATATTTACCAAAGAGGCACCTGCTCTCTCTGAAACAGAACTCTATGAACTGACGAACGGTTCTGTCCCCAAAGAAACGACAGAACCCGTGTATTTCCTGTATGATCCGGATTGTGGATCCTGCGCTCCGGCACATGATTATCTCGTTAGATATCTTGAAAAACATCCGGATGTTAAGGTTGAAATGCTCAATTTATCTGAGGGAACAAAGGGGAAAGAGAAGTATGATGAGCTCAAGGCAGCATTCCACCGGGAGATGGTGTATATACCTGTCATGTATATCGGGCCGGTAGCTCTCGAAGGACCACATGACATCGAGGCGAATTTTGAGGGTGTATACTTATGGTATACCCGGTAATTCTCCACTTTTCTCATCCACTCCGATAAGAGATGGAATCCGAATAGATAATCCAATCTTGATAGTTCATTATATAGATTTTGGGAAGAATATACCATGTCACTTTTTTAGGGAATTTCTGTATATTATCATTTAACATGTTCATTCAGTTATTAGTGATATTAATTTTTTTAATTCGATGCAGTAAATTGCTAACAATTACTATTCTATCAGTTTAGATAAAAATATGAGGGTTTTAACTATTCTTTAAGGGTTTTTCTCTACCTTATTTAAAACATTCACATCCGGACTCCTGATTCTGGCGATATAAGTAATGATACGATCAATGTATCTGTGTTCATCTGTGTTTCCCGCATAGATGATAAAACAAGGGAGATAATAAAAATGTCAAAACTCATTGTATCCGGGCTTCGGTCATGCCAGCGTAAAGATGTTGTCTATGCAGAAATCAGCAAATATATCTCCGAGATTGGAGCTGTTGAGGAGATCATCGCTGGTGGTTCTACTGGTGTTGCTACCTACGCACGAGAATATGCAGAAGATATGAACATCAAGTACAAGGAATTTGCTCCTGACTGGGAAGCAGACCTCAACGCAGCAAGTTTCATCCGTGACACCCGGATGGCAGAGTATGGCACCCACCTGCTTGTCCTCTCAAATGCGGTTAGCAAAGAATCCAGAAATCTTCTCAATGAAGCAAAGAAGAACAATCTGACCGTTAAGACGGTTGGTGGTATGGAAAGCATGCCTGAGTCTGAGGTTAAGTACTTCTCCGGTTCTCCGGTTTACTAACCTTCAATTCCTCGGTTGTACACCTTTTTTCGTTGCGTCTGTTTGTTCTAATCTGGACTTATGTGTCTGTGAACCCGTTTTGATGAGGTTAAACAAAACACTAATGAGATAGGATAATCATATTTGTATTGAAGGATCCATGGTTGTATCCAGGATTCGGCGATTTCGTTTTTCAGGATGATAGCCATGCGACAGGATATTAAATTCAGATTTTTACTTATTACTTTCTTTGTCATTGTAATGCTTGCTGTTTGTTGTTTTTTAAGTCTTGAGCTGAATAAGCTTGAGAATCAAATGTCACAAAAACAGGAGATCAGGTATAACTCATATGTCATCGCCATGGAACTTCGGCAAAGTTCAGAAGATCTAACCAGGTTGGGACGAACCTTTGTGGCAACCTCTAATCCAAAATATGAAAAAGAATATATGGATATACTGAGTTGGCGAGGAGGAACATCCCCCAGACCTGCGAATTTTTTGATTCACCCTGGAATAACTATTAACCAGCTGGATATCATGAAAGAGCTGGGTTTTTCTGAAGAAGAATTGACTAAACTTGCGGAGGCAACAAAGAATTCCAATGACCTTGTTGCAACTGAAGTAAAAGCGATGAATGCCATAAATGGCTTTGAACCTGATGGGAAAACGCCATACCAAGGTACTGAGCCAGGTAAGACAATGGCCCTTCGAATAATGTTTGATGACAAGTATCATGCTGATAAAGCGAAGATAATGTCCCCGATAGACGATTTTTTTACTCTTCTTAATGATAGGACAACATCAGATGTGAAAGTTGCTACAGAGCAGATGAACCTGATGACAAATGTCCTCATAATTGTTCAGATCGTTACTGCGTTGATATTTGCTTTCACTGCATTCTATGTCATACGAAGTATTCTCACTCCGTTGATAACCGCTGAAGAAAAACTGACTCGGGTTGCTAATGGTGATTTACACACTACCTGGGATACCAAGCGTAGAGATGAGATTGGGAAAATATCCGGTGCGTTTACCCGAATGGTTGCAATATTACAGCGGAACGACGAAGAACTTCATAAAAACCTTGAAAAACAGAAACAGGCAAATAGGGATATTGTCGGGGTAATTACAAACGTTAATAATGGTGTGCTAAACCACCGGATTGCAACGGGAGGATATGATGGTGAATTTCTCCATATTGTTGAGGGGATTAACAATATGCTTGATGCAATCACCGCCCCCCTTAATGAAACCCTCCGGGTCGCCGAACGATATGCTAAGGTCGATTTTTCAGCCAGATTCGATGAAAAAATCTCTGTCAAAGGAGATCTTCTTGAATTAAAAGAAAAAATAAATCTGATTGGTGTACATGTTGGGACTGAATTAAAGGCAACAATAGAGGAGATATCCCGAGAGGTTGGTTCGCTCACTACTTCTGCAGAGTCGGTTGCAGCCACAGTTGAAGAGGTAGCTTCGGGGGCCGCGATGATAGCACAGAATGTTACAAGTGTTCAGACAAATGCGGTTTCAACACAAAATCTGGTAGAACAGGTCCTTATTGCCATGGAAGAGTTGTCGACTTCGGTTGCAACGGTGGCCACAAAAGTGGAGTCTGTTTCACGACTCAGTCAGGAGGCCGATACTACATCTGTGCAGGGAGTTCAGAAAGCGGCAGTTGCTGAGGATGGAATAAATGCCATTAATGGAGCAGTTAGTGATGTGGGTGACATCATCAACGAAATACGAGGGCAGATGAATGAAATCGGAAAGATCGTTGAGATAATCAGTAATATTGCAGATCAAACCAACCTTCTCGCTTTGAATGCTGCAATAGAGGCTGCACGGGCGGGAGATGCAGGATTGGGATTTGCTGTAGTGGCTAACGAAGTAAAAACACTTGCCCAGGATTCCCAAGGGTCAGCCGAAAATATCGCAAAAATAATCACTGCCCTTCAACATCAGTCAGAGAAAGCTTCAACCGTGATGAACCAGGCAAATAAGGAGGTATCTAAAGGATCTGCAGCTATTACAGAAACGATTACATTCTTTAGATCTATTGCTGATCAGACGGGAACAATATCGACGCATATGACTGAAGTAGCCAGCCTGACAGAAGAAGAGGCTGCTGCTGTTGAGGAAATCACCGCAAGTATCTCTGAAATTAAATCCATGTCAGACGAAACAACCAAGGAAGCAATAGGTGCATCAGTAGCGTCAGAAGAAGCGGCTATTGCGCTGAAACAGATTGCAGAGATGCAGAGTATCCTTACTGAAACGGCATCTAGTATTAATGGGTCAATGAAACGGATGACCTGATGATTCATGGTTCTTCGTTTTCGTTGGCACTGTCTGAAATTCAAGTGAGGAGATAGCACATAAGTGGCAGGGAAAGTAACGCAGAGGCCATCAGAGGAGAACAGAGGGCCGCATAAGACAAATCATATCTTTATTTCTCTCACAATTTGTTATCACTTGAGAAATCAACAGATCCAATAAATCGCTTTGAATTTATGGACATATTTAAAACAATCACATCCGGACTCCTGATTCTGGTGGTATAAGTATAGATACGATCCATGTATCTGTGTTCATCTGTGTTTCCCGCACGGGTGATAAAAAAAGGGAGAGAATAAAAATGTCAAAACTCATTGTATCAGGGCTTCGGACCTGTGACCGCAAAGATACGGTCTTTGCAGAGATCAGCAAATATATGTCAGAGATAGGACCCGTTGAAGAGATCATTGCCGGTGGATCTTCTGGTGTTGATGCGTTCGCAAAGGAATATGCAGAGGTTATGGAGATTACATACAAGGAATATGCTCCTGACTGGGAAGCAGACCTTAACGCCGCAAGTTTCATCCGTGATACCCGGATGGCAGAGCATGCAACTCATCTGCTGGTTCTCTCAAACGGCATCAGCAAAGAATCAAAGAACCTGCTCATTGAGGCAAAGAGAAACAACCTCAGCATCAAAACGGTTGGAGTATTTGAGGGTATGACACTTCCCGAGATCAGGTCAACTTCAGGGTATCCGACAATTTTCTAAACTGTTTTTCCTCCGATGTTCATGGGTAACAAAGACCTGAACGCCATATCAGGTCTGTACTATCCAACCCGGTGATTGTCGGTTATGTTGTTGCTGTTCCTGTTGCTGCTGTTTTCCGGTCTGATGCTTCAATAATTCTGATAATCAGATGATTATGCTCTGCCTGATGAATCAGATGTTCAGATTCTTTTGATGATCCTGATCTGAACACAAGAAGATGAGTTCCGTACTCAGCCATCCTGAGGTCCCTGACGATTCCTGCAGCGTTTAGATCATCCTGCCAGTTTGGTATAAACTCCTTGTATGAAATCTGGTGCTCATAGGCATACTGTTTAGCCATCATATCAATGCCGGTCGAGCCACCGCTGACAATTTCATCTGCTCCTCCGAGTTCTTCGATATATTGACGAATCTGGTTAAAAATTGCAACATTTCTTGTGCAGGAACGTGGACCTGCTATGATTAATTTTATCACATTCACCACGACTGGTTCATATTGGTACTCATTATCCCCGGCTCTGGAACAACCGTTTTATATATTTCTGCCTTTTTCAGTGTCTGGTGAATACATAAGACTCTTTAATGCTGACAATATTTCGTCTGGAGACGGAGGATTTCCTGGTATTTTCAGATCTACCGGAATTACCTGATCAACGCCCCCACATACTGCGTATGAGCCCTGAAATATCCCGCCGGTGCACGCATCATCACCAACTGCAATCACCAGTTTCGGATGAGGGGTAGCTTCATAGGTTCTTTTAAGCGCATCAGCCATTGCATGGGTTACTGCGCCGGTGACAATAAGTGCATCTGCATGGCGCGGCGATGCGACAAAGGATATTCCATACTGCTCCAGATCATAACATGGGCCTGTAAGCGATGAAAGTTCCATCTCAGCCGCGTTATCACTTCCACAATCAACCTCTCTGATTGCAAGGCTTCGTCTCAGCAAAGGACGCAATTTTTGTGCATGTAAGGAGATGGTCTCATTAACCGGTGAATGAGTTGATCGTTTTAGTCGTTCTGATTGTTGTGGTGCATAAGGTGGGATAAGAGGCTTTCTGAGCAGATTAAGTAGTATATGTTTCATATTTCTCACAAATCCGTCCCAGCATACGAGAGGTTCATACTTTTATTTATCAGGGGAAAATCTGGGACAATATTTCCGATTACTGCGTGTTCTATTGCGTACCAGTTGCAAAATGATGCGGTGCGCACTTTGTACCGGTGAATAACTCCTGCTTTGATATAAACCCAGTGAAGGGTCATTCCCCGAGGTGATTCAAGAGTAGAAAGAGCGTATCCGTCCTGAATCATCGCATCGCATCTTACTGGTCCGTCAGGAATAAACACAATCAGCTCCTGAATATAGCGAAGGGCGGCCATGACTTCCTGGTATTTAAGAGAAAACCGTGCTAAAACATCTCCTCCTGGTTCATACACCTGCGCTGGTGGCCGGTGATGGTAGATACCATATGGATGGTCAACCCGGACATCGATGCTGAAACCTGATGCACGGGCAACCGGGCCTGATAATGCAAGTGGTACTACCAGTTCGGCGCGGATAATCCCGGTGGTTGCAAACCGGTCAAGAACTGAGGGGATGGACAAAGCCCAGTCTGCAACCTCCTGCAGTTCATGCTCCACTTTTCCAGCAGTAATAAAGAGTGATTCAAGTGCAGAGTGAGAATATTCCTGTGATACCCCGCCGATACAGATACTCCCTTTCATAAACCGCGAACCGGTGAGATATCCTGCTTCTCGCTGAAGTAGTTCCCGAAGCACAATCAGTCTGTTTGCAGAAACCGGGTGCGCGATATCTGTTACCATTCCGGCAAGATCTGATAACAGTGAGTATGAACGTTCAAGTTCGAGCAGGATTCCGCGAAGATATGATGCACGTTCCGGGATGGTGATGTTGCATATCTGCTCAACTGCCTGACAAAAACCACATGCATTCACCACTGATTCATCGCCAGATATGGATTCTGCTAATTTTATTGTTTCATCCGGACTTTTACCTTCAGAGGTTTTTTCAATCCCCCGGTGCAAAAAACCAAGCCTGATCTCAAGGTTCATGATATCTTCTCCGATAACACTGAACCTGAAATGACCTGGTTCTATTATTCCGGCATGAACCGGACCTACTGGCACCTGAAATACCGCAGACCCCACAATTTCTTTGAACTGATAGGGCTTTTGATCCAGAGATGGAAGAAGTGGTTCGTTTTTGACACGTTTATTAAGCGGATGAAACTCAGCAGGGTAGCATTCATGCAGAAAGAGCCTGCGTGTGTCAAAAGCTCCTTCAAAAGTAATACCAAATCCATCAGCAATCTCCCGTTCAAAGAGAGATGCAGAAGGGAAAATCCTGGCTATTGAGATCGGTGATACTCCTGAGGTTATAAACACGACAAACCGGGGTGCTGCAGGAATTTCAAAGACATAGAATAACGTGCATTCGTCTTCTGAGCAGAAGTCTTCTGTTGCAAAGACACAGGCAAGTGTTGCCCCTTCGTTCTTCATCCTGTGTATATGTTCCAAAAACATGTCTTTGGGCAGCCTGATATAGTGCGCTGTCTGATCGGTAGACATGATCCATGAGTGGGGGTACTCCTGTTTGTATGAAGATGGATGTTCATCAGTCTGCTCCAGGCTATCGATTGAAACCATCGGAATTTTTATGGAATTCTCTGTCATAGTCCCTCTGCTAAAAATCCGGCATCACTGACTGCTGCAAGAAGGAACTCTTCTTCACCGGGAATCATCATAATACCAAGTATCACTGCAATAAGCAGCAGGAAAACTACCGGTGCCTTCATCCAGGTGGGGGTTAAATAGGGTTTTGGCGCTTTAGAAATTGCATCTTCTGCACTCTCTTCAAACTCCTGCCCCATTATGGAGAGGATATAGCGAAAAAGTGCTACAGCAGCGATAGCAAACAGGATTAGGATTACCAGCGGGAGGTAGAGAGACATTGCACCGGCGATGAGAAGTATTCCGATCTTTGAGAGAAATAAGGGGAAGAGGGGAGTTCCTACAATTGCGACACATCCAATGATAAACGAGATGGTTGCAAATGGTTGCAGTCTGAAGAGATCCCCGATATGGTCTTCTTCTCCGAAAGTTGCCGTATGGTACTGCCGGTGAATAATTCCTGCAGAGAAGAAGAGACTGGCTTTTATTAGTGAATGTCCGATCATATGAAAAAGCATCCAGAATAGTGCCAATGGCGTTCCAATTCCTATTGCAAGCACCATAAATCCCATATTCTCAATCGATGAGAATGCGATAATTTTTTTCATACTTTTCTGTCTCAGCATTGATAAGCATGCTACTGACATGGAAACCAGGCCGAACATGATAAGGAGCAGTGATATCTGGTTGACAATTGAGGTAGCATGAAGGATTCCTGCCATCCGGACAATACCGTACAGTCCGATATTAAGTATTGCTCCGGACAGGACCGCACTGACTGCTGATGGCGCTTTTGCATGAGCTTCAGGAAGCCAGGTATGCAATGGAACGATTCCTGACTTGGCTGCGCATCCGATAAAGAAAAAGATACAGGCCACTCCAAGCATTCCGCTGTCACCGGTCTTTGCCAGTGCAAGTATGGTATTCCATTCAAGACTTCCCGTTCCTGTTGCCATCCGGGTGAGTTCAAAGAAAAATATGATGCCGATAAATGAGAAGAGCATTGATGTGGAGCAGACAAAGATATATTTTAGTGATGCATCGATTCTATCCTTTACTGCAAGAATTGCGACCAGAAGGGCTGAAAATACGGTTGTAAGTTCTGCAAATATCCAGAACCGTGCAATATCGGGCGATGAGAATGCCATGATTGTTGCCAGAAGAAGGAGAGAAAATCCGATATAAAATATCCGGAGGCTTCTGCGGTCAAGTTCACCTGTCTGAATCAGACCGTCAATGTACCCTACTGCATACACACTGGCACAGGTGAATATAACTCCGGTGATGAGCATCATCAGCAGGTTCAGGTGATCGATGAGGAAGAGTGGTGAATTTTCAGCCCAGGTATCAGGAGTGATGACCAGTATGGTAGTAATGAGCAGCATTCCCGCCGAATGAATCACCCCAAGCAGACTCATTGCCCGGTGTTTGTGTTGCACACTTTGAAGGAGAAGGATTATGAATGTGAGCAGGATATAGAACAGGGCATTCATGGTTGCGCCTCCTCCTCAGACCAGAGATGAAACTCTTTCAGCCTGCTTGTATATGCATCGATACTTGAGTCCATTCCTACCGTAAGGATGGTGGTGAGCAGTATCAGGATTATCAGATCTACCATGATAACAAATTCGAGAATAAAGGGAAGTTCGGTGACGCACAGGCCAAAGAGCAGAACACCGTTCTCCATCGAAAGATACCCTATGACCTTGGTTATCGCTAGTTGCCGTGAGAATATGGCGATAAGGCCCATGAGCATGAGTGATACCCCGATAACCGAACCTAAATGAAACAGACTGTTTTTTGCATAGAGATCATGCAGAATCGAAGAGAAGCATACATAGGTAAGAAGAATGAGCAGAATGCTCACCATTAGTGCGCCGCCTGGCTCAAGATAACAGAACTTCATATCCTGTGAAATCCGGATCTTTTTCTGAATGACGCTGATAAACCAGGGGATCCCGATTACCTTTGATACCAGCGTTATTGCTGCAATTAAGATGAGAACACTCTTTTGTTCGATAACAACCATCAGCAGTGCTATCCCAACAAGGAGGAGAGACTGCATCGCATAGGTTCTGACCAGTGATGAGAGGTTTCTTGTTGAAAGGAGTAATGCAGCAGATATCAGAACCAGAATGAGAGAGATTCGAAGTAATGATTCTGCAATATCAGTTGGTATCATAGCATAACCTCGCTAAATATGGTAAGCACCGCAAAGAAAAATGCCATCATAAAGAGATTTGGAATCCTGAAAAATCGCATTTTTGCAACTGATGACTCAACTAAACCAATTATGACAGAAAGGGCTGCCCCTTTTATGATAAAGAGGATGCACGCTCCGATAAGAGCCATTGCTGATAACTCCCGGGCCATACCAAATGGGATGAGGATATTGAGGAGCAGTGCCATGAGCAGGGCCTGTTTCATAGCATGTGAGAGTTCAAACAGAGCGAGATTTCTCCCTGATGTGTCCAGAAGCATTCCTTCATGAATCATTGTCAGTTCAAGGTGGGTTTCAGGGTTATCCACCGGGATTCTTCCGGTTTCGACAATGATGAGGATGAAAAGAGACACCGAGAGCAGGATAATGGTCGGGCTTATTCCCGGAACCATACCTGCATGCCTGAATATTTCAGTGATTGAGAGCGTCCCTGTTACATACGCCATAGCAGCAAATACTACCACGGTTGTGGGTTCTATCACCGCGGACAGGCTCATCTCCCGCGAACTTCCCATTCCTCCAAATGTACTTCCTGCGTCAAGACCAAGCAGTGCAAGTAGCAGTCTGCCTGCTGTGAGAAGGTAGAGGAATATGATGATATTGCTGGTAATAAGTTCAGATTGCGGAAGATATATAATCGGAACCATCAGCGCAGCAACAATCATGAGAGAGAATGTTGCATACGGGGCAATATGGGATATAATGCTTGCATAGTCTGAATAAATGACTTCTTTTCTGAATAATTTTATAATATTCCAGTACCCCTGCAAGAGTGGTGGCCCTGACCGCCGTTGGGAGCGGGCCTTCACCTTTTTTATCAGAGTCATAAATAATGGAGAAATCAGGAGGATAATCAGGATATTCAACGCCCCGTAGAGTGCTGCAGACACTATCATAGAATCCACCCGATTGTAACTATCAGAATCATGACTGTCAGGAATACATAGAGTACATAACTATCTACCCTGCCGTTTTGCAGCCTCGAAATTACTACTGCATAAGAATCAACTGACCGTGCTATGGGTAGGTATAGATACTCTTCAAAAAACTTCATCAGTTCAATACCTGCTTCTCCGTCTTTGAGAAAGCAGTTATCTGGATCGAAAAATCTTCTCTGCAATGAAAGACGGGTTCGGTATACCGGCGAGAAGAATCTGACCACGGGCTCAGTAAATCCAGAGCCGGTATACTCCATGCGACTTGTCGGGGAGCTCATTCCGCAGCCCCAGGTGATAGCAACCCTGCTCTCCCTCGATGCTGCCAGATATACCGCTGCATAGGTTAGGGCGCCTGATACCAGGAGCAGCACTGAAAGCAGGAGTAAATCAGGGAGATAACCGGGATATCCTAAAATAGTCAGGATCTGCGAAGAGAAAATTCCAGTGCCAAGGCACATGGCTGCAAGGATAGCAGGACCGGTCCGCATCAGCACAGGAACTTCCCGGGCTTTCTGCGCAAGGGGTGTTCGGGGAAGAGCAAGAAACGTGAGTCCGAATGCCTTAACAAAACAGACTACCGTCAATGCACCGCACAGACCAAAGAGTGAGAGTCCGATGATGAGTACAACCTGCATTATCGGGTCTGACTGCATGAGGCCCTGTATAAATGCCTGATATATGAGAAGCTCTGAGGCAAACCCGCTTAATGGCGGGATGGCTGATATAGAAAGCATACCGATGAAAAACAATCCTCCAGTCCAGGGCATCCTGACAAGAAGGCCACCGAGTTCATCAATGTTTCTTGTGCCTGTAACCTGGTTTACTGATCCTGCGGTGAGGAACAGAAGTCCTTTGAATGCTCCGTGATTCACCGCATGAAATAAGGCTCCAAGCAGGGCCATCTCTCCTGCTGCTTCATGCCCGGTGGCTGTGAGCGTCACAAATAGCCCCAATCCAATTAGTATTACTCCGGTGTTATCAATTGAGGAATATGCAAGAAGGCTCTTGATATCCTGCTCTTTGAGTGCATACATAACACCAAGAACCGCAGTAAGGCACCCAAATGCGAGAAGAGCAAGCCCGATTGGAAGTGTCGGGGAAAACATCTCCTGCACTGCCCGAAAGAGAATATACAGCGCAGTGTTGAGCATCATACCAGACATCAGCGCTGATACGGGGGATGCTGCTGCCGGATGAGCATAGGTAAGCCATTTATGAAAGGGAATCACTCCCGCTTTTATTGCAACACCGAGAAAAAGCAGGGTAAATGCAATTGCACCTGGAATTTGCGCACCTGATATTCCTGTCGGGAAGTTGAATGTTCCGGTCAGGAGGTACAAACTGATGACACACAGAAAGATACAGACAGTCGATATCTGCGTCATGACCAGATAAAAAAAAGCTGCGTATCGCGTTTTTTCTTCATGGTATTCGATAGTCACCAGGAAGAAAGAGAGTATCGCCATAAGCTCCCAGAACAGGAGAAATGCAAACGTGGTCTTTGAGAGTAGGACCAGCAGCATTGCTGCAAGGAACAAGGGATTCAGTGAACAAAGAAGATCCTGACCTCTGCCATGGTGAAGCCTGCTGACATAGCCCGGGGTATACAGTCCGACTGCTACTGCAAGGATACCGAGAAGGAGGGTAAACGCAGCACTGAGCCGATCAACTCCAAGAACTACTGGAAACAACGGTGTTATTGAAGATGTGATAATAACCCCTTCGCAAAGACGGAGGATACAGGCGATTGACCCAAGACTAATCAGGATACCTCCGACTGCCTGCACCAGGCAGGAAATGGTCCATGATCGGGATCCCGACTTGATAAGTGGGATGATGCCTGCAAGAAGAAGCAGGAATAATGAGAGGATAAAAAAATTGGTCATGTTAATCGTTCCAGCTGGTTCTTCATGCTGAAGGGATCAGAAATCCGGATCCGGGGGATGACCGGAGTCTGGGTGAACTGGTGCTGATGGTATGGAAAAAAATATAGTTCATTTCTGTGCAGTTTTCCTTGTGTTGCATGAAGATTCCCGGGTTATTCTGATGAATGATTTGTAACGCCTGCAGCAGATGATTTGAGGATGGTTACAATTATAGATACCTGATTTGGACAATTTTGTGGGCTTGTGGCCAATGTGAGAAGTAATAACTATGAATTCTAATGGTACGGATTTTAATCCGGCCGTCCCCTTTGGATTGGCTCTCCATTATCGTATGCTGCAGGCATCAGATTATGCGAAAGGAAAAATCACTTTTTTCTAATACTAATACTTTATGTATTGGGACTCCGTTATGTCTGAAAAATAAAAATTATGTGTTAATCTATAATATTTATTTTAGTTTGTTATCTTTTCTCAGAAATAATTTCAGATCGTTTATATTCCTGTCAGATAATAATCAATTATCATCAGTATCTGGGTGAAACATGGGAATCGAGAAATTAATGGAAGGGAACAACCACTTTATTGAGTGTGAATATTCTGAAAACCTTGACTATTATACTTCATTATTGAAAGGACAGAATCCTCATGTAATGATGATAGGTTGTTGTGATTCGCGGGTAGTTCCCGAGATCACCTGTCATGCACAACCCGGTGAGATTTTTGTTCACCGCAACATAGGGAATATTGTTCCTCCTGGTGATTGGAATGTTGGTACTTTTCTTGAGTATGGTATCGGTCATCTGAAAATAGATACACTGGTTGTCTGTGGTCATGAAGAGTGTGGGGCAATGAAAGCACTTGCTCACCAGCACTGCGGTAATGATTCACTCATTCCCGGATGGCTTCGTCATGCACAACCTGCATATGCAAACGCAAGTGAGAACGGCCCGTGTCCTGACGATCCACAGGCCAGTCGTGAATGGCGGACAATCCTTGAGATTGAAAATGTTAAACTCCAGCTAAAACATCTTCGTACCTATAAGGTTGTCCGCGATGCAGAGCAGGCTGGAAAACTCAGGGTTATCGGTCTGTATTACCGGATGTCAAACGCGAAGCTCGAAGTAATTGATCCTGGAACTCCTCTGCAAAAAGAGTGAGATTCTCCGACTTCTTTTTTATTTTGAACCCTGCATGATTTCTTGTTCTTAAAAATAATTGGATATTTCTACTCTTGTTATTATAGGTTGCGCATTCGGCCTCCGAAAAAAACCTCTTGATATCCTGCTATACACCACCTTATAGTGTCTGCTTGTAAGCACTCACCCCTGTTCTATCAATAAGAATAGGGAGGAATTATCATGAAAAAATTAATTATATCCGGAATTCGTACCTGTGACCGAAAAGATGCAGTTTATGCAGAAATCAATAAATATATCAATGAAATTGGGGCAGTTGATGAGATTATTGCCGGAGGATCTACCGGTGTTGACCTGATTGCAAAGATGTATGCCGAAGAGATGCATATCAAGTACACTGAATTCGCTCCAAACTGGCAGGACGATCTCAATGCAGCCGGTCTTGTTCGTGACACCCGGATGGTTGAATATGCAACGCATCTGCTCGTTCTCTCAAATGGTATCAGCAAGGAGTCAAAAAACCTCATTGAAGAGGCAAAGCGTTATAACCTTTCGGTAAAAACTGTTGGTGTCTTTGTAGATTTGTCCGGCGATAAGGCTCACCGGTTTGGCTACTCTGCTGCAAATTAATATTCTTCGGTTTCACTTTTTTTGCAGCCTCTATCATCTATGGTATCTCTGTATCAATCCTGATCTGATTCATACCTGAAAAATTTTATCCTGCACTTGGATATCTGGTTTTTCTGATATGAGATGATCCTAAAGAAACACGATAATACCCTATGATGAGATATATACTACAAGCTTAACGGATCGATGGGAATAGCCCTGCACATGAGATGGTTCTGATGACAGAGATATCAACACTTAAGATACTGGTTGTTGAAGACAATCGCACCCAGGCCGAATCACTCAGGTATATCCTTGAGAAAGGCGGTCATGAGGTGGTAATTGCCGCGGATGGAATGGAAGGGCTTGAGCGGATTAAGGTTCAAAGACCTGATCTGGTTCTCACCGATGTAATTATGTCACCGGTGGACGGGTATGAGCTTTGCAGGAGAATTAAAGAGAACCCTGAAACATCTTCCATTCCGGTAATTCTGGTTACGTACCTCTATAACCCTTCTGACGTCATAAAAGCGCTTGAATATGGTGCAGATAACTTTATAATTAAACCATTTGACGCTGACTGTATTTATTCTCGTATTACTAATACCATTCAGGCAATCAGGGGAGCTGGCCAGGAGCAGTCTGCAGATCCTCTGGATGTTTCATTTTCAAACCATCAGTATACCATTCGGTCAGGGCGGATTCAGATCCTGAATATTCTCTTTTCAACCTATGAGACTGCGATAAAAAATAATTATGAATTACAGGTGGCAGATGAGCGCCTTCACTATTTAAACGCGCAGCTTCAAAAAGCAGTATCAGATTTCAAGCAGGCAAATGAAGAACTTCATAAAAAGAACGTCGAACGCGGCAGACTTGAAACTGCACTGGATCGGTCAAATAAAAAGTTTCAGTATATGGGCAGTATTATCCATCATATCCTGCTTACCCAACTGGGTTCTGTTTTTCACAATCTTGATAAGGTTCGCAGTGGCCAAAAAAACGGGACTGATACCAGTTCATATTTTCAAAAATCCTATGAACTTGTAGAAAAGGCATTGAATATTGTTCGGATAACTAGTGAAACACTTGATCCCATGATTCAGGAACCCTCGTGGATTCCGCTCCACGTGCTAATTAAAAATGCACACGCTGATTCAGCGCCCGGAATGGTTAAGGTTGAGTGCAGATTACCTGAAACCATTATGGTAAACGCATATCCGCTTATTGAAAAGGTCTTTTCCGAACTCATTGATAATTCAATCAGACATGGGAAGAAGGCAACCACGTTGCGGTTTCGAATTGAAGACCGTCAGGGTAATATGGTATTGATTTATGAAGATGACGGGGTCGGAATTAATGCGACTGAGAAAAAAATGATCTTCTCGCACGAGTACGGGCCGTCTGCAAGTCACGGGCTTTTTTTATCAGAAGAGATCCTTTCAGTAACTGGCATTACTATCTGCGAGACAGGCACTCCTGGTGAAGGGGTACGGTTTGAAATGTCGTTTCCCAGAGGTACTGTCCGAATCAGTACACATAAGGAATTTTCCACAAAAGAGGGCTTTGCTTTGCCAGGGGAAGAAAAATAGGTAATAAATACTTGGCTATTTATTACCTTGTGTGGTATTTCAGCTTCCCTATTATATTGGGTAGTAAACCATTACGAGGTGTGCATCTGACCTCATTCAACTCCGCATTCCTCGTGATGTGGAGGAGATGAGCACATAATTTTCATTCTGAAAATAAATATACCCGGCTTTGGTGTAGTCCAAATAATAAAGTATTATTAAGGAGAAATAAGATATCCATGGCAACCCGGAATAATCTCATTTTTGAGGATATTCTTGCGACTTTTACTAAGGGGAAGAAGTACCTGAGTATATCTGAGGTTGCTCAGCTCTGTGGTCATCACCGGCATACGGTTGCACGATATCTTGATAGTCTAGTGCTTTCAGGCCGGCTTGAGATGCGTGAACACGGGCAGAAGAAAAAATATTATCTCTCTGATGTTAAATCTGAGTCTTCTCTTCTGAATTTTTCATCGCATATTCTTATCATCCTCAATCCGGATCATACTATTCGATGGGCAAATGATACCTTTATCAGGCTTATTGAGTCTACCCATGAATCGGTTATCGGCCTGAGTATTGAGTCTTTAAACCTGGAGCGTATTTTTGGTCCAGAATTTTCCCAGGAACTGCGAATTGTCAGTTCAGGTGAAACTCGTTCATTTGAAACTTCGGTAGAGCAGGATGATTCATCTCGGACATACCTGTTTACCATGTCTTCAGTCTCCTTTTTTCAGGAGCGTCCGGCTCTTGTAATCAATGGAGAGGATATTACTGAGAAACGGATCCTTGTTGAAGCCATCCGTATCAATGAGTCAAACCTTCGTCTTATAACCGAAAGTGTCCGCGATATAATTATCAGATGGGATGTTTCCGGGACTATCTCGTATGTTTCTCCTGCATGTGCAATTCTGACCGGCTTTGTGTCTCAGGAGATTGTCGGGCACAATATATCTGAGTTCATTCATCGGGATGATCTCCCTGGTCTGCAAAAAATTCTTCAAAAGAGCACCATCAGTGAAGACCGTTTACCGGCTTCGTTCAGGTTTAAGCACATTAAGAGGGGATGGATATGGTTTGAGACGATTACAACGCCCCGGTTATCAGAATCCGGTGAAGTAGAGGATTACATCTCTATATGGCGCGATATTACAGAACGTCTTGAGGCTGAGACCCGTCTTGCCCTCAGTGAAGAGAAATATCGTCGACTGTTTCAAAGTGCGAAGGATGCGATCATCCTCATACGATTGTCAGATGATCTGACTGAAGTAACCTCACTTGAGATGAACAATCTAGCATGCTCGATGATTCAGTATCCGCAGAGTGAATTCTCCTCCCTCACAATATCAGATTTTGTCGCTGAGAAGGATATCTCTCTTATTCTTGGAATAACTGCTTCATTTATTCAGAATAAACAGGCATTTTTTGAGATTGATCTGATTCGAAAAGACGGAACGCTCCTTCCGGTTGAGATTAATGCACATCTGTTCTCTCTTCAGGATCAACCTGTAGCACTAGCCATTGCTCGGGATATTACTGAACGCAGAAGGATTCAGGCTGAGATTCAGGAAGCACTGTCTCGTCTTGAATACATCCTGGAATTTCTTCCTGACCCGGTTTTTGTCGTGGACAGCAGTGGCCGGGTAACTGCCTGGAATCAGGAGATGGAGAATCTGACTGGAGTTCCAAAGGGCGATGTCCTGGGCAAGGGTGATTATGCCCATTCATTTGCGTTTTATGGTGATAGAAGGCCGGTCATTGCTGACTATATTCTGACCAAAAGTCCTGATTTGTTATCACAATATAAAAATCCAGTCATTGACGGGGATATTGTGATGGTTGATATCCAGACACGCAATCCGGTAACTCAGGTCTGGATGTGGTTCTGGGTTAAAGCTGCTCCGCTTTATGATATCAATGGGCAGGTTATCGGGGTTATCGAGACTCTTCGCGACATTACTGCACGAAAACTGATGGAGATGGAGATTAAGAGGCAGAATGAGATTTTTGAAGCCATCAGTCAGGCAGGGTCAGATAATTTACAGGCACAGAGTTTTCAGGACTGTGTCTCACGAACGACTGCTCTTATCGGGGAAGCTGCAGATGTAAGCGGCATTTACCTGTTTAAGAATAAAAATACAACGATTCCACCCTCTTCAATATCATTTCAGGGAGACTGGTTATCTGAACCCGGGTTATCACTTTTGCCTTCATTTTTCAAGGCATACGATTCAATTGAAGATGGCGCAACTGAATTTATCGCGTCCTGCGTGGCAGATGGGAAATCCGTATTCAGACTTACTAAAAATCTTCCCGATTCAATACGGTATGCCTTTGAAGCGGTAGGTATCCTTTCAATCCTGCTGGTCCCGGTAATTATCGAAGGACATGTCCGGGGTTCCATCGGTTTTATTGAGACGAAATTCGAACGGACGTGGAGCAAGAAAGAGATATATGCTATGGAAATTGCTGCGTCTCTTATTGGAAGTGCCATCGTCAGGTTCCAGATACGTGAAGCACTGGCCCGCAGTGAGCGTCAGTTCAGAACCCTTGCACAAAATATCCCGGGAATTGTGTTCAGAATATCCCTATCTGATGATGATGTTGAGTTTTACAATGACCATTTTGAGACCTTAACCGGGTATTCTGTCCATGAACTAGCCAGTGGACAGATTAGTTCTCTAATACCACTTATTCTGGCAGAAGAGAAGGATCAGGTCATCCAGACAAAGATGAATGCAATCATGACCGGTGAGTCGTATGATCTTGAATACCGGATAATTGATAAACAGGGGCGGGTTCGCCGTTTGAGTGAACGTGGCCGGCCGGTATCTGATGAGTCAGGAGAGGTAGTCAGCATCGACGGAATTATTCAGGACATTACTGACCAGAGTCAGATCTGAATTGAGCTGAATTCTTTTGTCAGGTGGATCTGAAAACCTTGTCAATATGCCCGACAGGTAATTCACGGCACCTGCATCTGTGTGAAAAAAAGTGGCCTGGGTTACCAGGATTCTGCAAATGCAGTGTTTGTATAGATGTCCTCAAGTCGGGCTTTGTGACCAAGTTCCATTTTGGAAAGTTCTTCAAAGACTTTTTTCTGATCTGCATCAGTGCTGGCAGATGCCAACTTCTCATACATCAGCTTTGCTTCTTCTTCCTTCTTGATGGCAAGTTTTAGTCCGTCAAGAGGTTTCATCTCAGTAGTCAGGGCAGGACTCTCAATGGTCTCTGAGAGTTTGTAATCGTTGGTCTCATCGAATTTAAGTGCTTTTTTAGCACCGGTAAGATATTCCTGAAGGGTCTTGCGGTGCATGGTTTCCTGCTCAGCCAGCTCCGTAAAGAGGGTTTTTAATGCACTGTCTTTGACTCTTCCGGCAGTCGCCGTGTAGAAAGTATACGATTCAACTTCTTTATCGATCGCGTTCAACAGTATCTGCTTAAACTCTTCTGTCTTCATTCTTCTCCTCCAACGTTTCAGATTCGTAATCAGTCGTAATCAGATAAATAAGTATTAGTTATTGTACTCTGATTTTCCAAGTTTAGGTTCAAATGCAACATCTGCTTCTGATCTGATTGCATGTGAGAACAGTGCCAGTGGGATGTCCATTGCGCAGAGTTCCTCACACTGCCCGCAGTTAATGCAGGAATCAGAGATGTGCGCGAAGCGTCTCATATGAAACATCGGACTTGGCGGGAGTGCTCCGGCATCTACCATGAGAGATTTCTTACCGTTGCCGGTACTGTCATTTGTAGTGCATACCGGGCAGTTCTCAATACATGAGTAGCATTTAATGCATCGTGATGTTTCTTTATTGATAATATCCCAGAGATTGGCTTTCAGGGCTCCGAAGTCTTTTCTGCGCCACTTCTCACCAAGCTTGAGCATGGCACCTTCTACTTTTCCTCTGATTGCAATACCTTTCTCTTCAGCTGGAGATGTGCCTATGGCTCCACCTTTTACTGCTTTACTGACGAGATCAGCACCCTTGTCACTGCAGATTTCAACAAATGTTGCCTTACCAGCTTTCTCTCCGATAACTCCCCAGTTTCCACAAGCGAGATCAGCTTGCCGTGGAACCTTGTACAGGCAACGACGACAGTTGGATCTTCTTCCATAGCCCTCTTCTTCGAGTTCATCGATGGAGATTCCTTTGTGTCCGCCTTCATACTCGATGATAAACTGGCCTTTGTCGATCTCTTCCTTGTGAACGGTATCAGGATCGACTTCAAATGCGTTCTTTATCATCTTTCTTGCGCTAACCGGTGAGACGGTTCCTCCACAGTTCACTCCGATCAGAAGGAGGTTGTCCAGGTTGATCTCGTTGCGGCGTGCAAGTTCATGCAGTCCCATCAGATCGCATCCCTTGACGGTTACTGCAATCTTCTTGTCTCCTGCTCCTTTGAGGTATTTCTTTACCACTTTAGAGAGGAGCACTGACCCACAGTGAAGAGATCCTGCTGTGCCTATGAGGTCTTTTGGGTCGGTGATGTATGTGGGAACTGCATCATATACGTCCTGACCCTTCTTTATGGCCAGAACTGCATCTACCATCTTGTTTTCAAGTGCATACTTGAGCAGGGCAGTGACTGCACCACCACATTCAGCCTTCTCTAAAATGCCGCTGTCTGTTGTCCAGGCATATATCATATCGCCCTTCTTTTCAGCAGGTTTGGATCCACCAAATAGCGCCATTTATTTTGCCTCCTCAATTTTTTCAACCCTGATTGCACAGGCTTTTGACTCCGGAATCTTGGCGATGGGGTCAAGAGCGTTGTTTGTCAGGATATTTGCTGCGCACTCGACGTAGTGGAACGGAATGAACATCACACCTGGCATGATATCCTTAGTTACTCGTGCAGTGATCTTAATCTCTCCACGGCGGGTAATTGCTTTGATGAGTTCTCCGTTTTTGATTCCAAGAGTTTTTGCATCGTCGTCATTGATCTCTATCCATCCAGTGGGTTCTTCACGCTCAAGACTTGCAGACCTTCGGGTCATTGTCCCGGTGTGCCACTGCCAGATGCAGCGTCCGGTGGTAAGAATGAACGGGTACTCTGCATCAGGAACTTCTGCAGGATACTTAAACGGAATAGCGGACATGATACCCTTTCCGTCAGGAGTTCCAAATTTTTCACCATGGAGAATGGGTGTTCCCAGATGTTCTTTGGTTGGACATGGCCAGTGAAGTGCTTCTGGCTTGTTCAGCCGTTCATAGGTCATACCTGCGTATGAAGGGGTAAGTGAGGCAATCTCGGTGAACACATCTTCAGAGGTCTTCCATGAGAAGTTTTCGCCATATCCCATCTTTGCTGCAATTGATGAGATGATTTCCCAGTCGCCTTTTGCTTCTCCAGGTGGGTTTTGAGCCTTTCTCCACATCTGAACACGGCGTTCAGTGCTGGTCTGCGTCCCGTCCTTCTCTGCGTAACATGCTGCCGGCAGGATAACGTTTGCATACTCGGCGGTTTCGTTCATGAAGATATCCTGAACTACCAGGAAGTCAAGGGTTTTGAGTGCATGTCCGACGTGAGTCAGGTCTGGATCCGAGATCATCGGGTTTTCACCCATGATATACAGGCATTTGATCTCACCTGGTTTGTCAGTCAGGACATTCATCAGAGTAGTTACTTCGTATCCGTTCTCTCCTTTTGCGATACCGTCTTTAAACTTCCATGCATCAGCGAACTTTTTCTGGGCGGCCTCATCAATGACCTTCTGGTATCCGGTGTAGACAACCGGAAGAGCTCCCATGTCGCAAGCTCCCTGCACGTTGTTTTGTCCACGCAGGGCATTTACTCCAGTTCCCGGGCGTCCAAGGTTTCCGGTAAGCATCTGGAGGTAGCCTATGGACTTGACGTTGTCAACACCGGTGGTGTGCTGGGTGATACCCATCGAGTAAAGAATTGCGGTTGCACCTGATTTTGCGATCCATTCGGCTGCTGTCTTGAGCTGGTTTACCGGAATGCCAGAAATCTTTGAGACATTATCAAGGCTGTAGTCAGGTTTCATAACCTCTGCTTTGAGCTCTTCAAATCCTGCAACCCGCTTTTCGATAAACTCCTTAGCTTCCCATCCGTTCCGTATAATCTCCTGCATCAGACCGTTCAGGATACAGACATCAGTGCCTGATCTGAACTGCATGTAAAGGTCAGCCTGCTTTCCGGTTGGGGTGAGCCGTGGATCTGCGTAGATGACTTTGGCTCCATTAGCCTGTGCCTGCATGATGCGGCGGCCGATGAGCGGGTGGTTCTCAAATGTGTTGGAACCTATGATAAAAACGCACTTTGCATCTGCAATATCACCGATTGAGTTAGTCATAGCACCGGATCCAAAGATTGCTGCAAGACCTGCAACGGTTGATGCATGACAGAGACGTGCACAGTGATCGATATGCTTTGTCTTGAGAACACCACGGGCAAATTTCATCATTGCGTAGTTGTCCTCATTTGATGTTCGTGCTGATGCTAAACAGGCACATTCATCAGGTTTGTAGGACTTGAACTTCTCTGCTATCAGATTGAGTGCTTCATCCCACGACGCTTCAACAAATTTGTCCCCTTTTTTGATAAGAGGTTTGGTGAGCCGATCCGGACTGTTCACAAATTCATGGGCATAGGTGCCTTTCGGGCATAATTTACCTTCGTTTACTGGTGATCGCTGGTATGGGGCAACCCCAGCTACCTTTCCATCGATAACCACAAGATTGAATGAGCACCCAGTCCCGCAATACGGGCAGGTTGTCTGAACATATTTCATTTATTCCCTCACTTACGATATCAGCGTTACATTGCGCAGCCAGCACAATCCTAGTTAAATCGGTATGAATCGATTGATTTTCATAACCTGATTTACGTTGAAAAATAACCTCTCTTTCCACACAATAAGAGCGGTAGTAATCATCAAGGATTGAAATTATTCTCAAAAGGAGAGAAGCTCCCCTCCGGGTGGGGAGGGGTGCGTCCTGTTCGAGAGAATATTTACCGGTACGATCTCTTAGCAGGAAGAGAAATGGAAAGATACATGGCAGGCTATTCCACCTGATAACAAGGTAGTGTAGAATTATTTTAGCCTGAATTTGTATCTGATGTTCATTACTTCGAAGCAATGTAAGCACCCGATACGTAAGATTTAGGCTTTAAGGATTTTCCTACTCCTTTTTGTAATTGACGAAATAGTAATCCTGCCATTGTTGTTTATCTTCTCTGAATAGAACATTCCAGGTTCTTGTCCATTTTCTGGAAAAATTCTATTCATCCATTTCCCCTTTCATCAGATTCTCCCGAGTTTTTTAAGCGGAAAGGTACAAAGCACCTTGGCTCATAATATGCCTTCATTACCCAGCTCAAATCCTGAAGGAACTTCCCGTTGTTCCTTTTTGGTTGTTGATTCATTGTTGTCAGATATCATGCAGTTTGGTGAGAACATGGACTAATCTGCGTATCTTGACAAAGCAATGCTAACCCCTTAATAAATTGAGCATATGATGAGCGTAATTTACATGTTAGGGGTAGGGAAGATATATTTTTCGAATTTATCTTGTAAATGAAGGAAATTACTTTTTAAATAAGAATAGTGTGGGTTAAGCTAATTAAGTTAGTTTACTATATTCAATGAGATATTTTTTAAGAAACATGAAGGTCTCTTTCAATATATTTAAAAAGCTCACGCTATGTTTCGATGCGCTTTTCATTATCTGATTGATATATGGAAGGGGAGGAATCCAGAATCCCCCTCTTCAATGATTCCGCTTGTAAAAACTGATCTCGGGAAAGATCAGGTATCCGGGTGAATCGATGCCCTACTTATTCCTCACGATCTGTGTTCATAAGCGAGCAAATTAATGTCTCTTTTTGGACTAATATAAATAATATTTATGGAGTCCTAATTACAATTTATTAAATAGAAGCATAATTTCAACAATTATTACAACTAATTTTTGAAAATATCCCTCAAATTATCCGAGATTTTGTATGATACTCTTTCCTGAATCTCTTTCTGCTTAATCCTCGTTTTCATCCAAATTGTAGAATTCAAACGTAATTTTCGATATTTTGAAATTTTTCTAAAATTTTGCGAAACTCATAAATTTTGGACAATTACTGCCCGATTTTAACTGATATGGGGTATTTGAGCGTTAGCGCAAGTGCAATGCGATTCTGCTTTGCATAAATTATTAAGTACTCTATGTTGACATTCATGTATCCCAGGAAATTGTAATCAGATTTAGAAAATCTGTATAGTGCATGGTTTTTGACCGATTACATGAGAATCGCCGCTTGTTTGATTATCATCCAGACCAGTGTTATAAAAAAAGTCTGATTTCGGGAACTGTTTCTTGGGAAAACGTTCGATTTTTTTGGTCAGGACAAACAACGAAATGCTCTTATCTACATTTTTTGTCTGGTAATCAAATATATTTCTAAATATCTTGTATAAACTCTGTCGGGGATTAGTAAGGCTCGCAATGTAGAAGAATAGAATACTCATATCTGGGTCAGTATCTGGAATATCAACTGTTTTTTATGAAGACCCCAATGGTGTCGATTTGAGGGTCTGGTTAAACGGATAAATGAGTTTTCATCCAAAAAAAGGGGGTTATTCCTCTGCGAAGATATTATCGTAGATGGAATCTGTACCAGTTGCATCCAGACGTGCACGCTCAACTCTCTCTTCTGCAAGAGCATGGATTGGCGGGGTCATGTCAATACCGGGGGTGTGTTTGAACATCTTCTCGATCTCAACCTGCTGAACATGCATGAAGAGAGCATTTCTGATATCCATTGAACAGAGTTCTTCACACTGACCGCAGTTGATACATGAGTCAGAGATGTGAGCGAACCGGATGAGGTGGAACATGAAGCCTGGTGGAACCTGACCGGGAGTGATATACCAGGGTTTCTTGGTTGAACACTCTACACAGTAACAGATTGGACAGTTATCAATGCAGGCGTAACACTTGATGCACCGTGAACTCTCGTCCATAATGGTCCTGAGTCGGTCCTTACCGGTTCCAAGTGCTGCAAAGTCCTTCTGGCGCCACTCGTTTCCGAGTTTGAGCATTGCCTTCTCGACTTTACCACGCATCTCAATCCCTTTGGGGTCAGGGGTTGCAGTCTCGATTGCACCCTTCTTCTGAGCATCTGCAACAAGGTTTGCACCCTTCTCGGAGCATACTTCAATGAAAGTGGCTTTTCCTGCCTTGTCTCCGATAACTCCCCAGTTACCACATGCAAGATCTGCACCACGGGGGACTTTCATGAGACAGCGGCGACAGTTAGATCTGCGGCCGTATCCTTCCTCTTCAAGTTCGTCGATCTTGATACCTTTGTGTCCGCCTTCGTACTCAATGATGAACTGACCCTTGTCAATCTCTTCCTTGTGAACGAGGTTTGGATCTACTGCGAACTTCTCAGCGATCATCTTCCGGGCTGCGACCGGACTGACTGAGCCACCACAGTTGACGCCGATCATTACGACATTGTCAAGATTGATCTGGTTCCGCTTTGCCAGTTCATAGAATGCCATGACATCACAGCCCTTACAGGTAACTGCGATCTTCATGTCCTTTGCACCATCAAGGTACTTCTTAAGGATCTTTGGCATCAGCAGGGTACCGCAGTGCAGGGATCCTGCGGTTGAGGCTACTTCTGCAGGGTCAGTGATGAATGCAGGGACTGCATCATACACATCCTGTCCTTTCCGAACTGCCAGAACTGCATCGACTGTCTTGCTTTCAAGAGCATACTTCAGAAGTGCAGTAACAGCGCCACCGCACTCACCTTTCTTCAGGATATCTGCATCTTTTGCCCATGCATACAGCATATCGCCTTTTGCTACCATTTTCAGGCCCCCACAATCTTCTCAACTTTCACTGCACAGGCCTTGGACTCCGGAATCTTTGCGATTGGGTCAAGTGCGTTATTGGTCAGCATGTTTGCTGCACATTCAGCATAGTGGAACGGTATGAACATGACACCCTTCATGATGTCTTCTGTTACCCGTGCGGTGATCTGTATCTCTCCACGGCGGGTAATTGCCTTGACAAGTTCTTTATCTTTTATACCAAGAGCCTTTGCGTCTTCGGTATTGATTTCAATCCATCCGGTGGGCTCTTCACGCTCAAGGTTCTCTGACCTGCGGGTCATGGTTCCGGTATGCCACTGCCAGATTGTTCGTCCGGTGGTGAGAATGAATGGATACTCTGCGTCAGGTACTTCTGCCGGGTACTTGAATGGAATTGCTGACATGATACCTTTTCCGTCAGGAGTTCCGAACTTCTCGCCATGGAGAATGGGGGTTCCCGGGTGTTCTTTGGTTGGACATGGCCAGTGGAGTGCTTCAGGTTTGTTGAGGCGCTCGTAGGTCATACCTGCATATGATGGTGTAAGTGATGCAATTTCATTGAAAACATCTTCAGAGGTCTTCCAGGAGAACTGCTCGCCATATCCCATTGCAGTTGCAATTGATGCGATGATTTCCCAGTCGCCTTTTGCTTCTCCAGGTGGATTCTGCGCTTTTCTCCACATCTGAACACGGCGTTCTGTGCTGGTCTGGGTTCCGTCCTTTTCTGCGTAACATGCAGCTGGCAGGATAACGTCTGCGAATGCAGCGGTCTCGTTCATGAAGATATCCTGAACAACTACAAAGTCGAGGGTCTTGAGTGCGTGCTCGACGTGAGTAAGGTCAGGATCGGAGATCATCGGGTTCTCACCCATGACATACAGGCACTTAATCTCACCTGGCTTGTCAGTGAGGACGTTCATCAGGGTAGTCACTTCGTATCCGTTCTCACCCTTTGCAATACCATCTTTAAACTTCCATGCATCAGCGAACTTCTTGTGTGCTGCTTCGTCGATGACTTTCTGGTATCCGGTGAACACAACCGGGAGAGCTCCCATATCACAGGCTCCCTGCACGTTGTTCTGTCCACGCAGTGCGTTCACACCAGTACCTGGTCTTCCAAGGTTTCCGGTAAGCATCTGGAGGAATCCACAGGATTTGACATTGTCAACACCAGTGGTGTGCTGGGTGATACCCATTGAGTAGAGGATGGCATTTGCGCCTGATTTTGCAATCCATTCTGCAGCGGTCTTGAGTTGGTCTACAG
>Ga0351897_1014_pt1 | contig 47893 bp, 45 predicted proteins | sample BONcelHT113001C4_FD_206876 | JGI IMG/M metagenome (GOLD analysis project Ga0351897, IMG submission 206876) | Enriched cells from coal bed in the Powder River Basin, Montana, United States - BONCAT cells T11 rep1 HSBNCT.T11.300.1.C4 ... | reverse complement strand
GTCATTGCTTCACAAGCAGTTATTAGTGGGATTTTTTCTATAATCTATCAGGCAATCAGTACTCACCTGCTTCCAATGCTTCACATCGATTATACTTCTGATGAATTAAGAACGCAGATATATATCAATACCGTGAACTGGTTCCTTTTTATTGCAGTAATTCTCGTCCTTTTGATGTTTCAATACTCGGAAAACCTTGCTAATGCGTACGGGTTAGCAGTTACAGGAACTATGTCTATCACCGGCACATTTATGATAGCAATATTTTTCCTGGAGCACAAATATTTCCACGGCCTTATTGCAATCGGAGTCACTGCATTAGATATAACCTATTTTCTTTCCACTATCAGCAAATTCTCCCACGGGGGCTATCTGTCACTGTTAATTGCTGCAGTACCCTTTTCAATAATTCTCATCTATATTCATGGTCAGAGGACATTATACCGGGCAATGCATCCGCTTACCGGGGATCAGTTTTTACGTAAATACAGACGTGCCTATTCGGATCGCCGACATCTGAAAGGTACTGCAATTTTCTTTGCCAGATCAATGGATTTTGTTCCTGCATATATCTCACGAACGATGTTTAACAATGAGATAATATACGAACAGAATGTAATTGTATCGGTTGGAATTACTGAAAATCCATATGGTCTTGATTATAAACTTGAAGAAGATATAGAATCCGGGCTTTCTCATCTCTCTATATGGTATGGTTATATGCAGGTTATAGATCTGATGCATATTATCAGGGATGTAAAAATAGAGGAGAAAACGATTTTTTATGGAATGGAAGAGATAGTAACAAGGAATATCATATGGCAGATATTCTATGTAATAAAACGTCTCTGCCCATCCTTTGTTCAGTATTACCGCCTTCCTCCTCATAAAGTACATGGTGTTGTAACCCGGGTTGAGATGTAATGAATATCCCCACTCATCAATATATTTAAATTTCCTTCTTTTTTTATAATTAGTATCCAGATAATGTACATTTCAATATCTTTAATTAGGTCTTAAAACGACTCAGAATAATGAGATTCCACCCGATACTTAAAGAAGGGCCGGTAATAAAACTCATCTTTGGATGTATCGTCTTCTCACTGGCAATGTACACTATCATCATCCTTTCCCAGACATCCTCTTTTTATCCCCAGGATCGCGATTATATTGGAACCTTCACCACAGCTTCTGAAAATACCTCGTATTTTATGGGTATTCAGCCAATTATGGGGACTGATAGTCTGAAGGTTATTCTGACTCAGCAACAGGGATGGGAAAACCAATCCCGAGCACTTATTAAAATCCCACAAGAGGCTGAAAATATCTCTTTTCTTATCATGCCAAAACAAACCGGCATCATTATTCCTGAAAAAATAGCTGAAGATTCACAAGTTATCAGGGTTCCTTACCAGGTACACGAAAACCTATCACTCGCGATAGAAAAACGGGGAATCCTCGTTATCAGACCAGATCTTATTGACAACTATTATGGAGTCGAGTTTTTCCTTCCAACGCAGATGAGCCATCCTTCACCTTCTCAGGTTTCAATAAGCATTCCGCTCTACTCTGCCGGAGAAAGTATTTCAACAGGACTTCATCAGGTCAGCAGGTACCAGGTCCAGATATATCTGCCTAAAAATTATGAACTCATCTCATCTGTTCCATCGCCAACCCGTTTTAAGGTAATAGGAGATACCCGTGCCATCTACCAGTTCGATGTAAATGCTACTGCTACTGACCTTTTAATTAACCTTGAAAACCGGTTTATCACAAGGGATATCAGAAATATTCAGATTCTTCTTGGGACCCTTATAGGTTTTTCAACCAGCCTGATCATCTCCCAGATAATAGATATTGTTAGCAGAAAGGATGAGGTCATCAATAAACACCGGAAAGGAAGGCGAAAAGAAGAAGATGAAGATGAAAATTTAGATGAAGGGATAAACGGACCTGAAATCTGAACTTAGCTGCAATGGTTATTCATTTGCAGATATTTTTATGAGCTAGTTCAGAGAGGGGGGCGTGTCTCAATCACGCTCACTAGTGATATGGTAATTTCAGGCTCCATTCTAAGTTTTCCGATAGTGTATCCAGTTCCATCCGTCTTTATGATTATAGTTCCATCAAGATCAGTTCGGACAACAAGGGCCCCACTATTTTCCAGATTTGAAATCGTTGATTGCGCAGGATTTCCTCCAGAATAACTACCAGTACTGATAACTGCAATTTCTGGTTTAACTTGTGAGAGTAAGGTAGTAGTAGTGCCTCTCATTGATCCGTGATCCCCTACTCTGATAATTTGTGCCTGAACTCCATATAAATCCGGTTTACTTCCCATAAGAAGGAATTTGATATCACCATAGGTAATTAACGGGACCAGTATATCTGGCATAACATCTTTAGTGTTAGTAACAGGAGTGAGAATATCAATGGTTACATCATCAGTAAATAAAACGTGGTCACCCGGTGCAACACAAGTTACCGGTGTTTGATCCTCCTCTAGTTTATTGAGAATATCCTGATATGCTCCACCGGTGGTGTTCCATTGCCCCATATAGAATTCAGATGCAGGAGTTGCATTCAGAATATTGGTCATCGCCCCGATTCTTCCCTCATCCTGATTAGTAATCATTACACTATCCAGAGACTCAATGTTGAGATTTTTAAGATAAAGCCGGGTCAGGTTACCAGAATCTTTCGTTCCCGAATCTATAAGCATGGTGTGTCCATCCTGCTCAAGAAGAACGGCATCACCCCCGAAAACATCAAGAAAATGAACAGACAGATCAGCGGTTACAGGATTAATAAACATAAATGAGAGAAACAGAGCGAAAAAGATAGTTTTTGAAATATACATAAAAAGATGTTGATGTAACAGATAAAATAGTTCGTGGTATCAAATTGGCTTTTATTTATTCACATTTTCAGGTATGCTATCAGGTAATATTTCCAAGATTTTTAAGAACATGGCAATACACATCCCTGCAGTTTTGGAGCATCGAAATTGGAACATTTTCATTTACTGAATGAAGGAGATTGAGATCTCCAGGTCCGTATACAACCACTTCTGCCCCATGTTCCCGAAGATATCGTGCATCAGATGCAGCCTGTGAAACACCGGGATGCGCCGGAGTATTCATCACTAACTCAATTCCCTGACAAATCAGCGAAGTTAACCATCCGGGAGTGCTAAATGAAGGGTTTGCTGATTCAAAAACTGATATCATTGCTTCAGGAGCTTTTTCTCGCATCATCCAAACCACCTTTTCAATACTACAGCCCCATGGGACCCGCATATCAAGATCCAGAGTGCAACGCTGCGCAATAATATTAAACCTTTCTCCACCATGAATCATTCCGGGATTATACATAATATGGGAGAGGATGATATCAGCATCTGCAGAAGATATACCAATAAGATCTTCAAGCGCTCTTGCAGTTGCATGGATCGCTGATTGCGTGCACCGGTCTGTCGGCCATACTACCTGATGAAGAGAATGACATTCATCAAGGAATCTGCATGCCTGCATAATTGCAGAATTTCCAGCAACCGGATGAAGAGAAGCATGACCCGCATCACCGGTAAAGGTTACTCGCGTTCTCAATACTCCTTTCTCACCAACAACCGGACATGTAGGAGGAGATGGTTCAGCAATGAGACAGTCACAGGGCTTTAAAAGTCCTTCACTCACCAGTTGCTCCATACCGAATTCACCTTTTCCCTCTTCATCTGCAACAAAAGCGATATCTACACCGGGATCCCCGTCTGTTTCAAGGGTATTAGCAAGCGCTGACAGGAGTGCAGCACACCCGCCCTTCATATCAGTTGAACCCCTTCCATGGACATAGTCTTCAGTAATTATTCCGGAATAGGGAGGATAGATCCACCCCTCATCAAGAGCAGGAACCACATCAACATGACCGCAGAGTAGTAGTCTGCCTGATGGCTTTGCAGAGAGAAGATTATGCCGTCTGCCTCTGCTTTCAACCCGGGTTTTGTACCCGATAGAATCACAAAAATCCTGGATATAAGAGATAACTTCATCAGTGTATCCGGGGGGATTTTCTGATCTGATCTTCACCAGATCCGAGCAGATCCGAATAACGTCGGGCCTAATCATTTTTACCTGCAGGATGCTATAAACTCATCCAGTTTTTGGGCTACTGATGAACCATTGTACTGAGCTGAGAGGTATGACCGTTCAAACATCTCATCTACCATCATCTGAAAATGCTCAGGAGGAACTGCCCGTTTATCATCAGGATTAAAGTTTATGCGAAATGACCGGTAAGAAGCCGGATCTTTTAAAGAGTATATTTTTTGGATAAATAATGGAAACTTTTCAAAGTCAGCAATATGATTCTCTTCAAGCCATGCAAGAAATGCGGGAAACACAGCAAGTGAAATATCTGCTGCCTGATCTGCCCGATGCTTCAGATATTCCCTGCTCATCAGATTTCGCGGAGAATCTGCATTATATGAAAGAACGGATATCGAATAGTCAAGATGAGCCATGGCATCAAAGTACCAGAATCGTAGTACCGGATGAAAATCAGAGGTCTGCTCAAGAATAAGGGATTTATTATAAAGAATCTGGAGTACTCGTGCATATTCATTAACTTCAGGCATACAAACTAGTTGGTGACACAATGTTAAAAGTCACCCGGATCTATCAAAACTGATTGATCAGGTATTGTATGGTTCACGACTTTTGATAGCTTTTCTAAAGAGACTCTCGAGTTCATCCCCTTTCTTTCCCTTAATATCTATATGGTTGTCATTTCGTAGCAGACATGGTTTAAGCATTCCATCTGAAGTGACTCTCAGCCGGTTACAGAACTTGCAGAATTCGGAATTATGCAGCGGCCGAACGAATTCTATTTCAGCACCATCATAACAGTATTTTCTTCGGTGATGCATTCTTCTGGTGATAACACGTTTTGATGATGCTGCAATCCTGGCCTCAAGATCTGAAAGACCCGCATGATACGGACAATCTCCAAGGTCCATAAGTTCAATAATTTGCAGGATTAACTGCCGGTCACCAGAAACAAAATCAATAAAATCCTGTATTTCATCTTCATTGATCTCTTTCAGCAATACCATGTTAATTTTTATTGGAACAAGTCCTGCCCTTTTAGAAGCTTCAATCCCGGCAAGTACGTCATTAAGACAATCTATCCGGGTGATACTTTTGTAAGTATCCGGTCGCAGACTGTCAAGACTTATATTAACACGCGCAAGGCCTGCTTTTCTCAGGTCATCTGCAAGAGGAGCCAGCAAGGTACCGTTCGTAGTAAGGGATGATTCAATCCCTTCAGGAACTGCCTTAATTATCTCAATGATATCTTTTCGAAGAAGTGGTTCGCCTCCGGTAAATTTTACCGATCTGATACCAAGCCGCTGCGCTACGATAAGAATTTCTTTAATATCAGAAAGAGGCATTGGTTCCTCAGGAACACATTCGCCTTCCCGGTGACAATACATGCATTTTAGATTACAGGCAGATGTCAAACTAATGCGCAGGTTAGAAACAGGCCGTTGAAAATTATCGTGAAGAGACATCTTCTCCCTGACCATCTTCTTCAAATTCTTCTTGCGCGTAACCGTCTTCTCTCCCAGCTTTGAAATTGCGTGCAATAATGTATAGTTCTGCACTACCTTTCCGGCTTGAATGCGTTTTATGCGTCGTTACCCTGAAAAACTGATCCTTTACTTTTTGGTACATCCAGGAAAAGTCTTCGCCCTGAAACGATTTAATTACAAGGTTTCCACCCGGACACAATACCTGGACAGCAAAATCAAGCGCCTTTTTATTCAGGTCGATAGCTCTTGCCTGATCATAAGATTTTTGACCGGACAGTTTAGGTGATGCATCACAGATAACCAAATTTACAACCGGAAGAATCTGTAGTACTCGCGTTACCATCTTTGGATCGGTAAAATCTCCGGTAAATGTAGTAATCCCTTCAAGAGGCTGAATTGGATTTAAATCAATCCCGACTATACCCCCGGTTGTGCTTTCCTTAAGAACCTGCAGCCAGCTTCCAGGTGCCGCACCCAGGTCCACCACATTGTCTCCTGGCCTAATAACCAGGTTTTTTCCAATAATCTCTTTCAATTTGAAGGCGGCACGGGAACGGTATCCCTGCTGCTTCGCTTTCTGATAAACTTTATCTCTGCCCCATTGAGAACCCATAAGCCGCTCTATATTTCCTTATTCCTCAATTATTACACAAACCAGCACTTATATGTGTGTTACGCTAATATTGATACAGCAGTTGGGAGCGCAGATGCTGAAAGGAACAATAAACGCCGATACATTCAGGGATTCCATCGAAGCCGTCTCTGCTCTGGTAACCGAGTGCAGACTGCACTTCTCAGAGCAGGAGGTCTGGATACGATCCGTTGATACCGCCAATGTTGCAATGGTTATCCTGACCCTCGAGCAGGGTGCGTTCAATTCGTATGAGGCAACTCCCGGAGAACTCGGACTAGATATTGCGAAGATGAAAAATATCTTCACAATGATGGGGAAAGCAAGCGAGGTTAGTCTCGAATACCCTGAAGGGGCAAATAAAATTGATGTCAGATTTGAAGGTTACCATTATGCAATAACCCTTCTTGACACAAACACCATTAAAAAAGATCCAAATTCTCCAGGAATAGAACTCCCCGGAACAGTAACTATTTCCGGGTCTGACCTTTATAGTACCATAAAATCTGTATCTGTGGTATCTGATAAGATGTGGCTTGGAATTAATCCGGAGAAAAATGTCTTTTTCATTAAAGCGGAAGGAGACAGTGACCATATCGAACGTGAATTTACATCCGATGAGTTGATATCCTGTAATTTTGCAGAAGCCAAATCTCTCTTCTCAGTAGATTATCTGAAGGATATGGGCAAAGTCATGTCTCACGCTGCGTCAGTTACCATTCACCTTGGATCAGACCATCCGGTTAAGTTTTCCTTTGATATTGCTGGTGGAAAAGGCCACGTCGAGTATCTGCTTGCCCCGCGTATTGAGGCAGACTGATGCAATGGTTGCTTTAGATCTTAGAGATCTTGCCAAATACCCTTTTTTAAAAGAAGCACAATCATATATTTCGAATCAGACTTCTTCTTTGGATGTTTTTCTTGCCTCTTCAACCGGACAAAAAGCAATTGAAGAAGCTCTTGATACCATAACTCGTTCTCTCTATTTTAATCCAAGGCAGCCACCAGAGGTTCTAATGCCTGTTCCTTCTGAATCAAGTGCAGTTAGTAGGATTATCTCATCATATCCGGTGAGCAGAATTCTGGTCTCATGCTCAGGTGACCGAACATTTATTGAAAGGCTGTGTCGGTTTCAGGCATGGAAAGTCTTTAATTACCTTCAGGAAGAAGAACCAGAAAAAAAAGAAATAATCGCACGAAGTCTTGGTCTTTCCGGAAGTTCTACAAAAATCCCGGTCATTCAATATATTGAGATAGTTGCAAAATTGCGGGAAGAGAAATGGAGACTGGTAAACAGATGCATTGAACGGGGGATTGTAACCATTCATTTAGATGAAATTGATGAAATTTTACGTGAACGGTTGCGAGTCGTCATGTATCAGAATCTTCCAATCAGGGTTCCTCCGGAAGTATGTACACTGCTTGAACCATATCTGGAAAAAGTACAAAAAGTATTCCAGGAGCGAATGCTTGAGGAGTTTGGATCTGTTGAAGAATCTGCCTTCCCTCCTTGTATGCAAGCTATCATTGGCATACTTATCCGGCGCGCACATCTTACTCACATGGGCCGTTTTGCAGTAACTGCATTTCTTCATAATATCGGGATGGATAATACCCGTATTGTGGAGATATATGGGCAGGTCCCAAATTTTGACCTTACAAAAACAATGTACCAGGTAGACCATATATCCGGACGGGGGGGAAGCGGAACAGAATATACTTCACCACTCTGTTCTACTATGAAAACACATGCGCTCTGTGTCCATCGAGATGCTCTCTGTGACAAAGTCATCCATCCACTCACCTACTATAAGAAGAAGAAATGGATGATTGAATCAGGAAAGAAAAAAAGTGCAACTAACGCAAAACCAGAAAAAGAAAATTGCCCGGTTAAGGAAGATGAGAGTTCATCCCCATCAGGGGGAGATATTGCGAATAAGATACCCGCCACCGCTGATAATGGCGATAAACATCAATAAAGATGCAATATACCCCGTACTTGCTCCCATAATTGCTGGCAGAATGAGAAGAAAAACAATAAACATTATCAGGCTGATTACTCCGACAATGGCATCAAGAATCCATCGTTTCATAGGCTGACTTATACTATGAGCACAAATGCTTAATAAATGTCCTTTAACTCCGAATACCCGAAGTCTGTTATTACAGGAGTTATTTCCATGAGTTACGATATATGATACCCGATACAGTCATCAGAGATCTGAAGGATATTAAAGAAAAAATAGCAAAAACCAATAATCTTCCCCCAATTATCCCACAAGAGGGTATATCTCTTGCCTATGCGCACGTGTCTGCACGCGGATCTGATTCTGTTGAAGTTTTGTATGAAGGGGAGATTAATACAGGTGTTGATCTTCCCGTTGTAAGGATGGCCCTTACTGCTATGAGATTTGACCCTGACATTCGGTCGGTTGGAGTCATTCGATACTCACCACAAGCCCTCTCTGCATGTACCATGATACTGCTGGACATATGTTCATTTGACCGGAGTCGTGAACCACCCGGTGGGACCACTATCGACTTTGGCGTGGCATTCTGCTGTGAGAAGATTAACGGGGTTCCAGACATCATTTATGACACCGGAGCACCAGGGAAGGAGGGGCTAATCAGAATACTTGGAGAAAATCCTACCCTCGTATCCGGAAGTATTAATAGGATCGTAACGCGCATAATGAATACAAATCCTGTAGAGGAATAATCAATGGGTGTTAAACCAAGTTATATCAAATCAATCGGAACCGAACTCCTTGAATTTCACCGCGAGAAGTTTTCCGGAGACTTTGACGAGAACAAAAAAGCCGTTGGCGCAAGTACTGATATCCCCAGCAAGCGTGTCCGAAATCGTGTCGCAGGATACATCACAAGAAAGGTAAATACCGGAAGAGCAGCATAAATTACCCTCATGTTTGAGGGCGTTTTCCCTGCACTAATTACCCCTTTTCAGCATAATGCAGGGAAAGATCTGAATGTAGACGGACTGCGGTCCAATATCGCTTTTCTTCTGAAAGAAGGTGTTCACGGTGTTGTTCCCTGTGGTTCTACGGGTGAGTCGGCAACTCTCAGTTTTGCAGAGCACGAAAAGGTTATAGAAGTAACCCTTGAAGAGGCCGGAGGCAAAGTACCGGTTCTGGCTGGAACCGGATCCAACAACACTGCCGAGGCCATACGATTTACCCGCGCTGCAAAGGATGTCGGTGCAGACGGAGTACTGGTAATAAGTCCGTACTACAACAAACCGAATCGTTCTGGTCTGATTAAACATTATACAGCTCTGGCTGATCTCGATATTCCAGTAGTGGTCTATAATGTCCCAGGGAGAACCGGGCAGAATCTGACTCCAGAAGTAATTGCAGAGCTTGCAACTCATCCAAATATCGTCGGAGTCAAAGAAGCAAGTGGCGATATTAATCAGATATCCATGATTCTTGAGATGACAGCAGATGAAGATTTTGCGGTCATTTGCGGCGATGACAGTATGACTCTTCCAGTCATGGGTATTGGGGGTGCCGGGGTCATATCAGTTGCAGCAAATATTATGCCAGGACCAATCATCCGAATGTATGATGCAGCAAAAAAGAATGATTATGAAACTGCCCGCAGTATTCATTTCAATCTGTCACCACTTTTCAGGGCCATGTTTATTGAGTCAAATCCGATTCCAGTTAAAAAAGCTGCTGAATTGCGGGGACTGGCATCAGGACCTGTCCGGCTGCCACTTGACGATGCATCTGCAGGAACTGTTGAAAAATTACGTGAGGTTTTGGGTCATTATGATTAAAGTAGCCATTTGTGGAGCCTTTGGCCGTATGGGAATGACCATTGGCGGAATAGTCAACAAAGATCCCGAAATGGACCTGGTTGGCGGAGTGGATATGCAGGAGGGAGAAGTATTCGGAAGGCCAGTTGTCTTAGCTGAACAATTTGCCAGTTTCCTTGCTGATAAAAAACCAGATGTGGTCATTGACTTCACAGTCGCTGCGGCATCTGTCAAAAACATCCCTGTGGCAGCAGCAGCAGGATGCGCTATCATTTTAGGAACTACGGGCCTTACCATCGAGCAGCGTGCAATAATTGATGATGCAATCGCTAAAGGGGGCGTTACTGCAGTCATTTCAAGCAACTATTCTATTGGAATGAACATTCTGTGGTTACTGGTCCGGGAGGCTGCACAGCGTCTTGGTGACTATGACATTGAGGTAACCGAAGCTCATCACCGGTATAAAAAGGATGCACCAAGTGGAACTGCAAAAACAATACTGGAAATTCTGCAGGAAGAAATCGGACCAAGGGAAGAAGTCTATGGTCGTGAAGGAATGAAAGAACGTGGAAATGAAATTGGGGTTCACGTAATCAGAGGTGGAGACATTGTTGGTGATCATGCAATCACCTTTGCAAGCAACTATGAAACAGTGACTCTTTCTCACCGTGCATATGATCGCGGAGTTTTTGCCGAGGGAGCCGTTCGGGCGACAAAGTGGCTTGTTGGAAAGAAACCCGCAATTTATGGTATGAAAGACGTTCTTGGCCTATAATTGCATCAAATCATCATTTCATATCGAAAAACTGATTTCGAAACTTTTTTTTAATATTTTAACAAAGTTAATAGGAGATTTTATGGTCGCAATAATAAACAAAGACGCCTGCACCGGTTGTGAAACCTGTGTTGATGAATGCCCGGCAGCAGCTATTGAAATGGTTGATGGAAAAGCTGTGGTAACTGATGACCTGTGTGTTGACTGTGGTTCATGTGTAGATGTCTGTCCTGCAGAAGCCATCACCATGGATTAAAACCATCCAATTTTAATTACTAGTTCGCTCCTATGTATCCTGTATGATTAGTGTAGGAGTACTGGGTGCTACCGGTGCTGTAGGGCAACGGTTTGTGCAGCTCCTTGCGGGTCATCCGTATTTTTCTCTCTCTGTTCTGACTGCATCATCACGAAGTGCAGGCAAGAAGTATCGCGAAGCAGTGAACTGGCGTTTAGATGCGCCATTCCCTGAGGATTTTGGAGATCTTACCGTTTCAGATACTACCATTGAGAGCTTAAAAAACGTTGACCTCGTATTCTCCGCATTACCAGCTGACCTTGCTGCAGATATTGAAATGCAGTGTGCGAAAGCAGGAATTGGAGTATGCAGCAACGCAAGTACCTATCGGATGGAACCAAACGTTCCTCTAGTGGTGCCTGAAGTAAATGCTGACCATCTGGGTATGATTGATCTTCAGCGCGATAGTGGATGGGACGGATTTATTGTTACTAATCCGAACTGCTCGACTATTATGCTTACCTGCTCGCTGGCACCAATTAGGAAATTTTCCTTCACAGACCTGAAAGTAGCTACTATGCAGGCAATTTCTGGAGCTGGATTTGAAGGAATTCCCGCAATGTCCATCTTTGATAATGTAATCCCGTATATTGGTGGCGAGGAAGAGAAAATGGAACGGGAGACACTGAAAATTATGGGCACCTTTGATGGATCAGAAATTCACAATGCTCCGTTTTCAGTAAGTGCATGTTGCAACCGTGTCCCGGTAATAGACGGACACTCAATGTCAGTCTGGGTAAATATTAAGGACCAGATCGATAAAGTTGAACAGGCATTTAAAACGTGGAAAACTTCTCTTCCCAAACTTCCCATGTTACCTGAAAAATCAGTTCAATACATGGATCAGTCAGATCGCCCGCAACCACGCCTTGATCGCCTGAAAGGTAAGGGAATGACCGTATCAGTTGGGAGACTCAGACCAGGAATCCGTTATCAGGCGATGGGCCATAACACTATCAGAGGAGCCGCAGGAGCTTCTATCCTGAATGCAGAATTGATATATGACCGGGACTATCTGTAAGATTAATTATTCATGACATATGTGCAGGGTGACAATACCGTTTTTGTAGGCAATAAACCAGTAATGAACTATGTACTGGCGATTGTTACTCAATTTAACGGCGGGGCAGAGGAAGTGATTGTAAAAGCACGAGGAAAAGCGATATCCCGGGCAGTGGATACAACCGAGATTGCCCTGAGCCGATTCCTGCAAAACGTGGATAAAAAATCTATCAGAACCTCAACTGAGGCGGTGGACTCCGAAGATGGGGAAACTAATGTCTCAAGTATTGAGATTATTTTAGGTATCAGGCAGACAGAATCAATTTCTTCTGCCTGATTGTTTCTCCCGAAGGTTTTTAAACTCATAAGCCGCACGATGTAAGAATGAATAGGAACAGCTGGGCGTTCCTTCTCGTCTTTCTCCTCATTTCCACTAACCAATCTTCGTTTGCAGCTGAACCTGAATCCCACGGATATCTCACCATCACCAATGTTACCATTGATCTTCAGCCAGGTTATGCTGATGTACATGTTATGTACACACTTGATGATGCGTTTAGATTTCTCATCCTAATGTTCGGAGAAAATGATGTTAAAACCCGGTTACTCGACATTCTAAACTTTCAAAACGCAACTCTGATTAGGATGGACTATGAATCAGCAGATATTATCGTCTATGACATTCATCCGGTATATGGAGATGGCCTTTACTGGTTCCCAGCTCATAAATTTGGAACAATCATCCCGAATCTGACCATCCGATCTAATCAATCCTGTCAGCAATTATCTGATGTTTCCCAGATTGAAAACGGAATAGTCTATTACTAACCAAGCAGGATGTAGAAAATCTTGGCAGATGATCTGGTCAGTATCAGTCTTTTTATCCTCTCTTCTATTATGATTGTAGTGAACCCTATCGGGGCCATGCTGGTATACAACTCTCTTACCACATCAATGGACTTTGAAACGAAGCGCGGAGTTGCTGCATATGCCTGCCGGCTCTCTGCAGTTGTCCTCATCTTTTTCACCTTATTTGGATCTCATCTTCTTTCCCTGTTTGGAATTACTATCAATGCATTTACCATTGCAGGTGGTGTTCTGCTATTTGGAATTGGTATGGAGATGGTATATGCTCGGACATCACGGGCTAAGATGACTGCAACAGAAAAATACGAAAGTATTGATGCTGATGAGGTATCATCAATGCCTCTTGCCTTTCCGATGATTGCTGGCCCTGGAACTATTACAACAGTAATTGTGCTTTCAAAAGACGTTCCTCTTTTTACTGACCCAATTCATCTAGGAATTATTATCGCCTCAATATTAGTCACGATTATTATTACATACACGCTCTTTATTTTTGCAGAAAAAATAAGCAATCACATCGGTCAGCGTGAATACCGGGTGGTAAACCGGCTAATGGGAATTATGCTTATGGCTATTGCAGTTCAGTTTATTATAACCGGAATTTCAAACGCGTTTCCATCGCTTGTCAGTTAATAATAAAAAATTTAAATGAAAGAAAAAATATTATTGGAATCGGAAAGAATCAGGCTGAAAATGCTTCCTGACCCATGGCTTCATAACACTGTCTGAAGAGTTCCCGGGTTTCAAGTGCTTCATCACGGTTTATTTTCTGAATTGCAAACCCCACATGAACCAGTACAAATTCACCAATCGTCGCATCCACCAGATCGATTCGGATCTCCTGTTTTAGATTTCCAAAATCAACAAGGGCAATATTTCCCTCACGAATCTCTATTATTTCAGCTGGAACTGCTATACACATGAGTAAACCTCAAAATTGCTGATTCCTTATGACGGGAATTATCAGAAATCCTTAATTCTCTTCGTTGTAAGGAGATAAATACCTGATTATCATGTTAGTGTATACGTGAGAAAACATGCCAGCAACAAGACACTTCAACACACCAGTTATTGTAATCAGCAGATGTATTGAATTTGATGCAGTCAGGTATAACGGAGATATGATCTCCAGTCATGAGATAGCAGTGATGAAGCCGTTTGTCAGGTTTATTCCAGTTTGCCCGGAAGTAGAGATCGGCCTTGGAATTCCCAGAGCTACAATACGAATTGTCAGAACTCATGAGACAGATCATCTTATCCAGCCTTCAACAGGAGAGGACATTACGCAGAAGATGAACACATTCTGTGCAGGGTTTCTAGACGATTTACCTCTCATTGAGGGTTGTATTTTAAAAAATAAATCTCCTACCTCCGGGATTTCAGGAGTGAATATTTATCCATCTGCTGAAAAATCAGCACCGATTGGAAAAGATGCGGGGTTCTTTGGCAGAATGGTCTTAAACAAATATCCGGGCTACCCAATTGAAGATGAAGGGCGGCTGAGAAATACCAGGATACGAGAACATTTTTTAACACGGATCTTCATGCTTGCCGATCTAAAACAGGTTTCAGAATCTCCTTCAATTAAAAAATTATCCAGGTTCCATACTGAAAATAAACTTATGTTTATGGCACACAGTCAGACTATGCTTCGCAGACTTGGAATTATTGCAGCCAATAACGCAGGACTTTCTCCACAGGATGTAATAAAACAATACCGGGATATATTAATCGATGGAACAAGAATCCCACCTAGATATACATCTCACATAAATGTCCTCCTTCATGCTTTTGGATATCTGTCAGATCACCTGAGTATTGATGAAAAAGCATTTTTTTTGGATAGAATAGAAGATTACCGGAGGGGAACGTTACCGGTAATTGCCATAAAGACAATCATTCAGGCATGGATACTTCGATATAATACTGAATATCTGAAAAATCAAACATACTTTGCCCCATATCCTGATGCATTAATGGAACTTGGGGAATCAGAGATTGAACGTGGGCGGGATATGGTTATCATGGAAAAATAAATATGTATTATTTCCTCAAAAGTTCACCGACAGACTCAGTTGGGTTAGTCCATGTTGAGCGATTGAGATATGCCTGAATATTCTCTTTATCAACAACAATTATCGGAGTTTCAGTAAACCGTGACACCGGTTCTCCTTTTTGTATCGCCTGCGCCTGAATAATAATTGTTCGACCAATAAGGTCAGGATATACTCCCAATGTAGCAGTCATAGTTCCATTCTGTATCATTTCAAGTGTTGGTGCATTTCCATCTATACCAAGACAAAAAATATCTTTATTGATCTCTTTTCCCTGTTCCTGAGCTGCAAGAGCGGCACCTATTGCCATTTCATCGCTGTTTCCGTAAAAGATATCAATCCCTTTTCTTTCACTGAGTGCCTGAGTTGCTACTTGCTTTGCTGTATCTCTCCTCCATCCTGCTTCCTCCTCTCCGACAATTTTCAATCCCGGACTGGTTTTAATGCCAGTAATAAACCCTGCGGTTCTTTGATCTGCATGAAATCCGGGAAGTCCCCGAAGAATAAACACGTTCCCTTGAAGATTTTTAGGATCTTCATTTTTTTTTTCTGCCAGAAGCCTTGCTGCATATGTTCCCATCTCAGCTGCACCGGTATACTGATTATAACCAATATATGTTGTAATGTTGAGAGAAGGTACTGGTGTTAAGGTGTTATGCATAATTACTGGTATTCTGGCTTTTTCTGCAGCGCGAATTTCAGGTGTCAGTGCCTGGGGATCAAGTGTATTAAGACTGATAATATCAACATTTCTTTCTATCAATGCTTTCATTGCAGTCTTTTGTGCGGTAATGTTCTCCTCATTATCAGGAGTGATAATTATTGTATTCCACCCATATTCTATAGCAGTCTTGTTTGCTCCGGTAATAAGTTCAAGATGAAAGGGACTATCACTGCCAGATGGAATTATTCCTATGGTAAAATTTTGCATTTCAACGTTCGTAGAAATATCTGGTGATTCAGCACCCATCCATGGAATCTGACATACATACACGATCCAAAATAGTGCCAGGTAATGTACCCACAGGAGTTTCATAGAAGTAGTATCTGCTGGGAAAGTGATTATATCTCACGGTATATGTGGTTGTTACACTGATTATCTTCTGTAGCAATATGCATAAATGATAGATGATGCATGTTGATGTATGCATGTCATTTTACCCGGAGTAATCTTCATGCTACTATTGTTCTGCTGTGGTGTATCAGAACCGGTTCCTATCACTAAACTGGACGCTGTAGCTGAAGATTATTATCCCTTTAGTTATCTGGATGGAGGAAAGCCAGCCGGTACGTTAATAGACCTCATAGAATCAATATCATATTCTGCTGATATGCCAATATCCAGAAATGAGATCAGAATACTACCCTGGGATCAGGCTTATACCACTGCAAAACAGATTCCAAATACTGTTCTTCTTGGTGTATATCGAACACCATCACGGGAAAAATCATTCAAATGGATAGGACCAATCATGACAGATGCAAATGTTTTTTTTATCAGACCGGGAGCGAATCTGCCCATGAAAAACATCCGTGATGTTCAGAACCTTACTGTCGGAGTTGTTGCCGGTGACGCTCATAGTGAACTTCTGAATATGTATGGTTTCTCCCAATCAAACATTGTAACTTCTTCAGATAAAAGTGAACTCGTTAAAATGGTTTTAAATGGCACTATTGATACCTTTTACTATGGAGAAGGAGCAGGCAGATCTCTCGCGCATGCCATCACCGGTGGTGCTGATGCTCTTGAGGTTGGTATGAAATTCGGGATAATTGACATTTATTTTGCAGTGAGTATATCTACATCAGATTCGGTTGTGGATGCTCTGCAAAATGCATGTAATAATAATTCAGATATTTCACGCAAATTGGTATATTGACTCCGGAAAGGAGAACAGATTAAAGGAGAAGCATTAAATAGTAGAGGAAAAATCAGGCATAAATAACACGAATATTATCTTTTCCTTACTGCACGGATGAGAATATCTTTCATATAGGTATTAGCTACCGTATTATGAGCATTCACTCCTAATGCCTTTAAAAAATATTCTTTTGCAAGGACATATTCCTTCCTCTGGTATCTGACATAACCTGATGCAGCGTAAATCTCATCAAGGGATTCTGCCTGTTGCCTTTCAAGAGAAAGATCTTTGCAATGATCAATGAACTGATTTAATATCCTATCTGCCTCAGGGTATTTTTCATTATTAATTAATTCCTGAGCTTTTTTTCCAAGTTTATTAAGAATATCAGATAATTCTTCAGATTTGATCTCTGGTACAGATTCATCCAGGATGGTTGGAACCATTGTATCAGAAGAGATAGTATCTTTATTAATTTTAGGGATGGTTTTAATGAGTTCTTTTTGCTTTGCGAGTATACGAGACCTGATTGTATTGATTTTTCGCAGTTCAGAATTATTATGGCACAGTGTCTTGGCACGATCAAGATCTTCAAGAGCGTTTGAATACAGATTCAGGTAATATTGCACCATCCCCCGATAAAAGTACGGACGATAGTCATCTTTATTTTTCACAATCATCTCATTTACCATATTTAAAACTTCATCATAGTCACCTTTTGCGATAAGTGTTTTTACTTTCATTCGAATATTAGTGTTATCAGAAAGATTATCTCGATTTGTTGGTAATTCGGTGCTATCAGGTTCTGTAATTTTCCAGTTTGATTGTAAAACAGGTTGTGAAATTCGTGAAGTTACGGTTTTGTAGGAGCTTTCTTTGCCTACCGGTGAGGAAACCGGTGCCATTGAATAACGTACCTTCATATCAGGACTGAACTGAACTCCTGATTCTTCAGAAACAATCCCCATCACGTTTTTTTCTCCGGAATACGATAAGCCAACAGGTAATGCTTCAAGATGGTGAAGTGATGAACCAGATGTCTTAATCGGTGGCGGATAAATATTCGAGGGAATAATTGCCCTTACATCTGCGATAAAAGGGGGTTCATAAGGAAATTCAGGAATCTGAACCAGAGGTTTTGAAATAGGTGATCCAAATTCAGTCTGTGGTGATTCAATTTTTATATTTTTTTCAGTGCTTTGCTGAATAATTAAATTTATACTATCTTTATCGAATTCTCGAAGACTCATTAATTCAGGATTTTGAAAGTTCTGATTCTCTTGCGGTAAAAATCTCTCATAAACATGTTTTTCTTCAGGATGATCTAAAGAATCTGGTAGAAGAGAAAGTTCGTTTACTTTTGATTCAGATGAGAACTTATCACTATCCACTTCAGCCTCTACAGGTAAAGTATTATCTGGTTCAGTATCAATTTCACAGGTATCCGAATCCACCTCCTTCTCATTCGAAAAAACAGTGGAAGATGCCAGATGAGTATCATCTTCAGAACTGATAAGTCTCAAAGGTTTTGGATCAAACTCTTCAGTTATATGACTAATAATTCCAGCCACATTAGCCGGAGTTCTGGACTCTTGTTGCAGTGACTGTGTAAAAACAGTAAATAAAGACAGGATCTCTTCATATTCAGCTGTAATGAGTTCTCCTGTGGCATATCGGATATTTAAAAACCATAGTGGGGTGGATTTATCATATTCACATTGTTTCTGAATAAGATTATCAAACATGGTATCATACTGGGCATAATTAATTTCCCCCTGGGCATAGCGGACATGAAGGATATGAAGCGGAGGAGACCATGGATGAGAATTTAATTTTTCCAGGATATTATGATAAATTTCCTTATATTCATCTACAGAAATTTCACTCTTTGCATACCGAATCTGGATTGTTTTAAGTAATGTGGCCTGTTCAAATGAAGTAATATTTTTTAGCAGATGGGTAATTATTTCCCGATATTGTGAGGGAGTAATCTCTCCTTTTGCTAGTCGTATCTGCACTGCTGATATTGGATCCTCGCCTTCCATGACCCCACCCATGGTATATTGAATAGATCTCTCTTCCCCTATATCAGTATAGAGGATCTGATCTATGTTTTTAGTCATTTATTTTTAAATACATTTTTTAAAAAATATCTTTATAAAGTCAGAAAAAACGAACATCTTGGGCTATTTAGACCTCATATATGTTACCTATACATTCTAAACCGAAAAAAAGAAATATATTTATACATTTAGGCATTTGATCTGGTTTAACTATGATCAGAGATTATAGAATGCGCCTTCTTGTTTAAGTCTTTTCAATCGCACTTTATAATCAGGAAGCATCAGTTCAACGACTTCCCAAAATTTCGCAGAATGGTTATGTTGTCTGATATGACAGAGTTCATGCACGATAACATATTCAATTATCTCAACAGGTGCCATTGCAAGTCTGATATTAAGAATTATACCATTCGGGGTGCACACGCCCCACCGGGTTTTCTGATTTCTGTATCTTATGATGGGTACCGGTACACCAAGATGGGCAGCCCAGGTCTTAACCATGTCCCGGGAAACCTCATCCAACGTTTTCTGAAGAAATATTTCAAACATATTCCGAATTGCCATAGGTCTGGATATCTTATTCAGGTCTTTGGGCAGATATGCAACGATTCCATTATCTTTTATAATAAAATCAGAAGTGGGTGCATCCACAATAGTGGTGAGTTTATGTTCTCTGCCAAGAACCGGCAAAAAATCGCCATCCAGATACTGACGAACCTTTGGAACAGGGTTGGAATTTATTGACAATTTTTCAAGTATCCAGGCACTCCTCTCTTTGACAAATTCATGAGCAATTTCCTGATCAACTCCCAAAGGAAGGACAAGAACCACTGATTTATCAGGTTTAATCTTTAAAATAATTCTCCTGGCCCGATTGCTTCGTTGAATGTGATATTTGATTTTGTCTCCACCTGCTTCTAAAAATCCAAATTCATCTTTATCGTGACTCTCATGATGATTAGAGCCATACTGCTTAGCTATCCATGTCCGATTTGAATGAAGAAATTCTCTAACTCGTTCAGATTCTGTATTATAAGGAGCTACGACGGTAACAGGCTTTAAGGGATGAACTTTGATAGTCATCCGTTTTGCACGGGTACTATAGGTGATCCTAACCGGGATCTTCTCATTCCCTATGAAGATTAAATCTGCTTCATCCTGTTTCCGATACCTTGAATCATAGGTTAGAATCTGCCTGAAAATCCATTCTTCATGTTCAATAATCAGTCTGGCAATCTCTTCTGATGTTGTGCTTGGCTTTACCTGAATTTCAAGTCTTCCTTCACGATAGTAACAAACAGTATTATTCTTACGCTTTGCATTATAAGCAACAGTATAAGGAATAGTAATCCCATTAACGGTGAGTTCTCCAGATACAGGGATTTTTATCTCTTTTATTTTATTTTCCATTAAAAATGGATCAATCAATCCTGAAAAAGTATTTAGCATATTTTTTACCATTCTTATGGCTTTTTCCCACTGGCAATCAGATTATATGCAAGATAGGGAACGTTCTCTTCGATGAACGGTTCTACACGTTTGGCTATTGAAAAGATGGGATCTGCAAATGAAAAATGAGCAAATGAGCACTTAAAGATCGAAATATCAACAAATCCTGCCTGTTCAAGCAATGTATACATCTCCTGTGCAGAATAGTAGTGTTCGGTAAACTTACCGACACCAACACGTCTGATTTTCATCTTTTCGCCAATTGTGAAAAGGGCTGGAAGACTTGAAGTAAAAACATTCTTTCCAAGAGTGCAAACAGCCAGACGGCCACCTGGACGAAGAATTCTCAGACAATCAGCCATTGTCCGCTCCGGTCTAGTCAGATAAGAAAATGCCAAAAGACTTGATATCGACCGAAAAGTATTCTCCTCAAAGGGAAGAAATTCTGCATTACCAACAACAAAATTTACCTTGGGAAAAAGTGGAGCTGCCCTGCGGATCATTCCGGTGCTGATATCTATTCCGGTAACATTTCCTCCGGTTTTTAAAAACCTACGAATGAAAAGCCCGGTACCACACCCGATATCAAGTAAATCCCCACCGGTTCCAATCTGACTTAAAACTGCCTGTGCAATGTGATCATAGTACTGTTTTCCCCGATCCCGGTGATCATACCGCTGATCATATACATCTGCAATATCATCATAATGTGACTGCACCCGTAGTTCTTCTTTTGTGGTTTTCTTCACAGAAAGACCTCCTCTACGATTCGTGCTGCAAGTGCATTGATCTGAAGATATTCATTTCCGGCATGAGTCATTATATAGTCAGCATCAGCAATGCAGGAGATTGCATCCGGATGATAATATTCTCTGCGAATAATATACATGAGTTCATCAAGAACCTCACGACCTGAAAGACCATATTCTATCATTAAACTCTCAAGACGTCTTTGCGCTGTAGCGATATCTTTTGCTTCCATTGCCCTGAATGCTGCTGCAGCAATTTTTCGCGTCTCTCCTTCTCCAAATGTTTCAGGGCCTACTTCTTCTCCGGTAACGACCCTGACCTGCAGATACATGATAGCTTTGCGAAGATCGCCTCCGGCAGCAGTGACAAGAAGCCTGAGTTCGTCAGAGTTTATGGTCTCCGAAGTTACTCCCTTTGCAATCATGATCTCCTCAAGTCGTGCCTGGATGAGATCATTTGAAAGCGGGGTAAAAAAAAGGGGAAGACACCGGGAACTGATAGGCGGAATGAGTGCTGATGCATTTGTCGTGCAAAAAACAAATCTACAGGTTGCACTATACCGCTCCATAATCCTTCTTAGTGCATGCTGAATAGTATGAGAGAGAGTCTGGGCATCTTCAAACCAGAGAACTTTAAATTCAGCATTAATCGGACGAATTGATGCATACGTGTTGATTGCATGTTTTAAATTTGAAACAAATGATTCATCAGCTTTATAGAGATGCATGAACTTTTCATCAGATTCCAGATAAGCCCTGCCCCGTTCCATAAGATCAGCAGTCCGAAAGATTGTAACATTATCCTGCCAGACATCTCCATATAATCTTTTCAACGTTGTTTCTACGGCCACTGTTTTTCCAGTGCCATGAGGACCGGAAACAAGGAGGTGAGGGAGGACTTTTCCCTGTGCAAACATGCGTAGAACCTCAACAACACGCTCCTGTCCGATAAATTCTTCAAGATTTGCCGGCCTGTATTTTTCAATCCAGAACATCGATGAGCCTTCCTTTGATAGTCATGATTGCATCCCGTACATACTTTTTCCCATCAATGTCCCTGACAAGTGTCTCTGCAGTTTTTCTATCTAAACCTTTGAGTTCCCTGGTTATTGCAGGGATAGCCCTTGTAACTTCATCAATAACCGGGAGTGTTGCAGTCTGAGTGGTCCGTGAAAGGGGATTTAGATCGATGGCGATAACAGTTTTATTCATAGAAACCAGGGCAGCAGCACGATCACCATCTTCCAATGGGACGAGAATAACATCTGCCGTTGCAATACCATCTATATGACAAAGCCCCCGATCATGTTCAAGGGGGATGCATCGTGCAACGGGTCCGTCAATAACCGTGCATCCGGCTTTAGTAAGTATTGCAGTAATCTTTAAAATCCGCTCCTCTGTGCGATGAAACAGATTAACTTCAACTATTGCACCAGATACTGCCTGTAATTCAGCGATAGCATCAGCGCACAGAGCAGCAGTATTGCCATTAACTGATATAACGGGGTGCTTTGCGGTAAGGAACAGAGCAGCTGCGATTCGTTCTGCTTCCGCTGCACCGGGTGTTGTTACCTCCCCAATCAGATAATCAAATGCTTCTCCACGACCGTGAGCGGTAAGACCTTCCATCGCAACAACTCCACTTCTGGCGCAAGTCGCCATTCGTTCACGGGTAATCAGAGATTTGTATCGTGGATGACTTGTTGGTATCATCTGCACTCCAGTATATATGGGCCTGTCTTAGCTGGATGAAGAGGATATGCAGTTCCAAACTGACTTAGGACAGGACCTGCCGCAATTCCTATTGCAAATACCCCTTCACCAAGCATTGTCATACTTGCCGGGATATCATTAGCATCACAAGCGAAAAGGACTTTGCGTATTTCGTCTGATATCAGACCTGAAGCTTCTGCAAACCGGCGTGAGTTTCTCATAATATCTATGGGATTATCTGGAATATCAGGGGGAAACGATCCAAGTATCTGCGACATCTTTGCAGGTGATGACAAAACCGGACTGGTACTAATTGGACGCAAGGTCAGAGCATAGAGTGTATGGTCATCATATATCCGGACGATATTGGCTTGTGGTCCCGGCGCCTTTCTTACTACCCATCCACCACCCTGACAGGCAGAAACATCGCCAAGACCGGTTCGGTGTTTTACTTCGATTGCATGAGCACGGTTTGCACATTCTTCTTCAGAGAGACGAAGGTCCATAAGAGCATTTATAGCATGAACTGTGGCAAGAAGAGCTGCAGCAGAAAGCCCGTATCCTGATGAGAGGGGCAGGTGACACCGGGTTTTTACATCTGCGGTAACATGAAGATCATCAAGGAGATCTCTGATGACTGGTGAATCCTTCGCAATAAGAATTAATGAGTTTGATGGGCCTTGCTGCAAGATCTGCACCGTTGTCTTTTCAGCAGTTGTAGCAGTGACAACAACACCTGAATCTATCACAACACCAGCTCCGATGCTCCCTGATGTCAGGGAATTACCGGTGATATAAGGCCTGAAATAACCGGAGATGTGACCGGGACAAAAAGCAGTTACCTGCGTATACTCAGTCATATTCACCTTGTGATTTCTGCTCTGTCCTGCTCTTGAAGTGGTTTCAGAACGTCTATAACTGGCAGGTGTTTATCAATTATCCGTTTAATTAGATAATATGCAATATCCTCTTTTAAACCAGAAACCCGCATACTACCAGTGGCATCAATAAACATGTAGGATCCTTCTTCAGTGCCCATATTGTCAGGTGCATTTGCAGCAACAAGTGACACCCCTTTTTGTAAAAGATCCAGTGCGGCATTGCAGCTGTCTTCTCCAAGTTTAAATGCGACTGTAATTCCAGCCTTTCCGATAGCAGCGTCCAGAACTTTTGGAAGTGGTATCAGAGATATTTGTGGATTCTCGCCGCTGGGTATCTTCCCCGGATACCTTACGGGCGCATAATCGGAGATTGCTGCGGCACTGATATAGATGTCGTTTTTCCGATCAGATAGGGCATGATTAACCACATGGAGCATTGATTCTGCGGTATCAATTGAAATATTTTTAACTCCCGGGAGATTATGCCGGTGAATTATAAGGACATCGGCTCCTTGTCTGAATGCTTCCTTAGCCAGTTCCTGACCCATCTTCCCTGATGACCTTGTGGTGAGAACCCTTACATCATCTACTGGTTCTTCGCACCTGCCACTGGTAATGATAACGCGTTTTCCTGCAAGAGGTTTGCCGGATAGTTCCCGCTCACACTGTAGCACTATTTCAGGTATATCAGCAATTTTTGCTTTTCCTTCCTCAATACGGGGATTCACTATTGAAATTCCCCATTTGGAAAGACGCGATACGTTTTCCATTACCCCGATGTGACGAAACATCGCATGATGCATGGCAGGAACGATAACAACTGGCAACTGGCTTCCAAGAGCAGTAGTTGCAAAGGTAGTTACCGGAGTATCATCGATACCGCATGCAATCTTTGACAAGGTATTAGCAGTGCACGGTGCAATAAGCAGCAGAGATGCAGAATGGTCGTCCCCGCAATAGGTAACATGTTCAACCATACCGCTAATCCGGGTGAGGGTTTCACGCCCGCAGGCATAGGTAAGAGCATCGGGATGGATAATCCGTGTCGCTGCATCACTCATCACCGCCTGAACCTCTGCTCCCCGTCGCCTCAAAGCATGAACAAGTTTAACGGTCTCAACTGCAGCGATACTCCCGGTAACCGCAAGAAGAATAAGTTTCCCAGTCAGGGGCTTCATATGACCTCTATGTCAGCAACCAGATGCCAGATGCAGGGGCCGGCTTTTTTTACCCGGTGAATCATGTATTCTACCTGCATACCAGAATTTCTTATGATTTCCATAATTTCAGGTGATCGATCATTGAGCATATGAACGTGAAGCATGGTTCCAGGTTTTACATGTCTGATTGCTGCATTAAGAAATGATACTGCATCAAAGTGACCCATATGTATCCTATCATATGTCCCTTCCAGAAGGTCACGACAATCACCTGCGATTGCTTTTACCCGGTCTGTCACTCCATTGAGGATAGTATTTTGGACCAAGTACTGATGAGACTCCGGGTTTAGTTCCATAGCATGGACATACGCACCAGCTTTAGCAAGGCTTAAGGAGAAATACCCGATACCGGCAAACATATCGGCTATATGTTCTCCCGGTTTTACGAGTGCCTGTACCCGCCTTTTCTCTTCACGGTTTCCCTGCGAAAACATAATATTTTCAACATTGAGCTGGTACACAATCCCTGATTCACGATGCGTGACTTCTCCGGCACTTCCATAAAGCAGGACTATTCGTGGTTTTCGCAATTCCCCGTCATGCCCGAAAATCCAGAGAATTCCACGGGGTCGCTCTCTGCTAGTAACATCCTCTATCTCTCCGGCAGTTGGACATCTTCCATGAAAGATGACAACATCACCTAGCTTTTGATACCCTCGCCCTGAACGTTTGCGATCAGGCAGGATATGAGTTGCCGGATATCCGGCTTTGACCGGAACATACGCTCCGCTATCGGTTACAAAGGGTTTTTTGTGCAGATCAGCCCAGGACTCCTGCATACTGGTAGCAAGGGCCGATACCGGTACCAGACGTGCACGCATCAGTTGTTACACCACTATTGCCCGCTCATTATCCCTGATTATTTTTACCGTATCACCAACATCCGGGTTGCGCCAGGTAACCTGATTAATTTCTTCAGTTTTTCCAGATATCGGATCCAGAATTCCAAGCATTTTCCCATCCCGATATATTACCGAGAAAATATCAGCCTCTCTTACGTTTGCAATCAGCCTTGCGGGTGTTGATTCAGGTATGGTACGGGGAAGACCGGTTTTCAGATCAAGATATGTCAGTGTTCTACCTTCTGAGTGTAATATTTCTCCATAGGTATTTCTGACCGCAATAACATCTCCTCGCTGTAGCCACGGTAATCTGACAAGGTAGGTTATACGATAGAGTTTCTGTCCGTTCTTCTCACCAACAAGTGTTGGGTGCAGGGTGACTCTGCCTCCAAGACGGCGGGTAATTTCCCGTGAAATTAGTTCTCCGAGTGCCTGGGAACCGACAACAATATCAAGCCCTTCCCGTCCTTCATCAAATCTGCAGATAAAAGAGAGGCGTTCTCCTTCTTTCTGCATATCATTTTCTACCTGGACGGCGATTCGCTGAGCTTCTTCCTGTTCCTGAACGGTAGCTTTTCGTTCTTCTGCCCGAATCTGAACAATGCCCTCATAATAACTTCCATGCTGACGATTACACCGGTCACATGATTCATTCTGCCAGACTACTTCAAGTGAGTAGTATCCTTCAAGTGGCTCATCATACATGGTCCCGTTAATTACCAGATCTGCATATGTCCGGTTAATACTGAGATGATCTAGTTTTACGGTAACTAAAGGTTTTTTAACATCCTGATGAAATTTTACCGCTGATATTGCTGCATCTTCTTCAAGATCTTCCCGCTCTCTGGATGAATCACCCCAACCTGCTGCGGTTTTTAATGAACCACAACCACCACACCGGGTAATTATCACCCGGTGATCACAGGTAAACCAGGGAACAGATCCCACCAGACATTTTCCACAAAGTCCTCCATCTTTGGAGGGGCCACCACATTTGGGGCACATTGCATCGTGTATACTCATAATATTGTCACAAAATAATTGCAAGCGGAACACCGGCAATCGTCCGGCAGTATTCCCTATCCAGGAACCCATGCTGGACTGCAAGGTTGACACTCCGCTCACCAAAAATATTTATATTTTCACAGTCAGTAAGCGCTGAAATTATTTCTTCTTCGGTTGCCACATGAGTACCGAAGAATGCAGGGCTGATTAAGATATCCAGGTCACCTTCGGTCAGGGTTGTACCGATTAATTCCCGATCGCAGATTCCTACCACCGTCTTATTATCTCCAGTCCGGTGAATTCTGAGTAACATCTTATATTATTTGGTTAGGAAGAGAGAAATATCCTCCCCACTCAGGGAATGTGACAGAGGGACCAGGACCTTTAATGTTCATAAATACAGGGATAGAAATCGCTTGATCCATACCTATTTATCTAAAATACCAGAATTTTCTAATTTTTATCTAAAGGAAATATTCAGGGTTTAATATACACAAACATTTATTTATATTAAAGATATTTTACTATCAGGGATGTTTTTATGGGGATAGTGGATACGATCTGTTGTGTGGGGATATTTATATCAATTATAATGGCAGGGGGTAATGTGGTTGCCGCGGCTGGTTCCGAAGTTCAGGATTGGAATGGGCATTTTTCAGGGTCTCTTTCAAATGAACTTTTTTCACCAGTTATTTTTGATAAAAGCGATGATACTCCTACGTCACTTTATCGCACACTGCGACTACCGGGTTTTCCTGATAACCTCATGACCGGACCAGTGGTCATGAATACAGGTTCAGGGTGGCAGGAAATTGTGATGCCCGTAGTCATAACAAATCCTGGTTGTTACCGAATTTCAGATAATTATACTGCAACATCAGCAGAGACAGGCCTGCTGATCCTCAGTTCAAACGTAATAATTGATGGTAACGGGCATTCATTTACAGGAAATACACAAAACAGTAGCATTGGTGTTGTAGCGATAAGTAATGAGACTTCGTTAGCAAATATTTCTGTCACAAACCTTTTAACAGAAACATGTTATATTGGAATTATTTTTGATCATATCACCGGAGGGGAAATTTCACATACCAGGCATAACGATGCATTGGCAGGAATTTTGACTTACAACAGCAAATTCGTGAATGTCTCCAATAATACCGTTACCGGATCCAGAGTTGATGAATACAACGATGGAGTATTTGGAATTGTGGGAATGAATTCACAGGACCTGATCTTTGAATCTAATATCATATCAGATACTACACCGTCAGTGCAGGATATCACATCTTATGGTGTTTGTCTCATTAATTGTACGAAAACAGATGTTAAAAGAAATGAAATTTACGGGCCGATAAATATGGGTATATTTTCAGAATTGTTTGATGGGTTTAAAGCAGATCAATTAGATATTTCTGATAACCAGGTATTATTTGCAGATATGTATGGGATCGCAATTGTAGACGGTCAGGGAATCATCAACAATAACAGTGTTGGGGCAAGTGGTTATGGAATCTTACTGATGATGGATAACTCAACTGTTACAAGCAACCATATATATGATAACCTGAAGTCCGGGTTAGTGATATTGGGGGCTAATCTTACCCTCTCTTCCAATAATTTGATGAATAATACAATTAATTTCTGGATTGAAGGAGAGAAAATTGATAATTATCTCCATCATATCGACCGGACAAATATAGTTGATGGAAGACCCATCATATATCTTAGAGAAACCTCAGATGATTCAATTGGTTTGGCAGATGATCCTGCAATGGTGATTGTTGCGAGCTCTGATAACGTATCAATTCAGAATGTCACAACCGGAGCGAATTATGCAGGAATAATCCTGGCAAACGTTACCAATGCAACCGTTTCCAGAGTTTCAGATGTCGGATCCTTAGCAGGATTAGTGACATTCTGGTCACATGATACTTCAATAACAGATTCAATATCTTCAAAGAATAAAGAGTTAGGATATGGTATATTCGATAGTGCTGGTTTTAATGTAACCCGCTGTGATATATCTGATACTTCGGGCATTGGGTATTTGATACACAATTCTGAAATGGTATATCTGAACTCATGCCATGCTGATGATTTTAATCAGACTCATGATAATGAAGATCTAATTGGTATTATGAGTGATACTAATTCTTTTGTTGTTATAGAAAATTCCTCAATTTCAGGGAAACCATATAATGGGATTTCTCTTATCAATACCGACAATTTATCAGTAAATACTTCATTTATTGCTGATAGTAAAGAAGATGGAGTATATTGTGCTGATAGTAGAGAAGTATCAGTTAATAATTCAATACTGGCAGGAAACAAGAGAACAGGAATTTCACTAGTAAATTCTACCGGTTTTCTGATGAACCGGAACTTTATTCTGGGAAACGCAGCCAGCGGTCTCTCTCTAAATGATGCTAAAGAAAGTAAGATCACGGATAACTTCTTTAACAATACCAGAAACGTAGAATTTTCAAATGAAAATCCCGATACCAGGTGGAATATCACGCTTACACCTGGGAAAAATATTATGGGTGGATCCTATCTTGGAGGTAATTTCTGGGCGAATCCAGAAGGATCTGGTTTTTCACAAACGCACCCCGACCGTGGGGATGGAATTTGTAATGCCCCGTTTGTTATGAATTATGATAATATTGATCATCTCCCTCTGACAGTTCCATCAGGTTTGGTTACACCGGATTTCATAGCGGACCAGTATAGTGGAACACCACCACTTACAATCCGGTTTACCGATAAATCAACCGGCTCTCCGACTCAATGGAATTGGACATTTGGTGATGGTTCCAGGTCTTATGAACAAAACCCGGTCCATACCTTTAATGGAATTGGCAGATATTCAGTAACACTCGAAGTGACAGGTAAAAACGGAAATCAGGGAACACTTCGTAAACCTGGTCTCATTGATGTAAATTCCGGAAGAGTTACCGGTCCGAACGGAATGCTGTGGGTTACTTCAAATCCTCAAAACGCTACAATCTTCCTTGATGGAAAATTTATTGGCCAAACCCCCCTCAAAGCAACGGGAATTCGTGCAGGATCACACCAGATTATGGCAACATATGAAGGATATCAGAAATGGACCGGAAGAGTCCAGGTAATTGCGAATCAGTTTACGTATGTTCCAAAAATATTATTACGAAGGGAATACGTGTAATCTTTTTGATTTACCCTTTTTTATTTCAACTGGATCTCTATACCATATATCTGCTCTGGTGTCTTGACATGAATCCGATACACATCCTCTTGCGTTATCTGACCGGTAGAGAGAAGATTGTTAGTAAACCGAGGAACTGACTTCGGACCGATTACTGCACCCGGCCGACTGTTTTCATCCATATAGTCACTTTCCATGGTAAACAGCCTGCCAGATTTACAAAGAGAAGGGATTGCTTCATGCTTTGCCATGAGAGACGGAGTGAGCGGAGTATCAGGAGATCCAAAGTGCTTTATTACTCGTGTTGGATCCATTCCAACTGACCGTGCCATGTCAACGACATCACTGCAAGGTCCGGTCTCTGCATGAATCTGAAGAGGACAGGAAAGATCGCTACTCAGCGTGAGTGCATGCATAAGGACTTCGTTTGATGCAGACAGGATTTCAGGAGTTGAATCATAATGAGGTCTGCCACTTTTCAGGCCAATAGCCTTTCCTTCCTGTACATATCTTGAAGCACAGCTCAGTCCTCCTTTCATAACTTCCACCGCTTCCTCAAGGGTAAGTCGGGGAGTCAGAACGGTGATCTCTGCAGGGTGAACACCAAAGAGTGGAAAAACCACAACCCCTACTTCTTCTATCTGTTTGGCGATTGTAAGAGTTTCATCAAAAACTGCAGAAAAGTCTTCTCCGCAAGAGGGATGAACACCAAGGGACCATGAAGGCTTTGTGACCAGACAGATATGTGTTCCACCAGCTCGTTTAAAATCCTTTATCGCCTCGATACCCCGGCCATTTCTGGGATCGATATGGATATGATCATCAAGTACTGGAAAGTTCGGACTCTTCATCTATCCACTCGATACGCATCATCGGATATTCGCCCTCACGTGAGAGGGATGCATGACAGGTTGCCTGATTTACTCTGACCGTTATCTCAATGTCAAGCATCAACCCGCTGAGTTCACTGTACCCAAATGAGTTCGGAACCATAGCATCCCGATCAAGACTTACTGTTATTTCGGTAACATAGGGCTGCTGGATATGAGCATTTTCAATGGCTCGTTCAAGTGAAGTTGCAGACTCACGTGAAACCGGAGTGCCCACCCACTGGTGGTACAGAGCGCCGAGTTTTATTCCGGCTTCAAACGCTGCCCTCTCTTTATCTGAGATCATAGGTTACAAACCCCTGTTGTCTGTAACGATACAGATGGTTTGTATATAAACCAATGAACATTCATAGTGAAATAACAAAATGTCATAATTTTAAGTTCCTTATTCAAGGTTATCAGATCACCCCCTGCAACAGGGGTTTATTAGTAAGTCCTATCTCCGAATATTGTCTAAAGATTTGTTCATGAGATTATTTAAGGAAGATGGGTTTTAAGATAAGTAAAAGAGTCACATCACGCCCATAGACTATAGGGAACTGATACTTAAAATCTTACAATATTTGTAGATTCTAAACCAATGAGCAAATTAGATTTCGATAATATATAATTATCCTTATATCAAACCCGATATAATTTACTAAACAAATAATCTCAAAAATATAAGAAATTTACGCAGAATAATCCTCATATCAATTAAAAGGAAATATCAGAGGATTTCATTGAAAACTGGATACTCTCTGCTCTTTTTAATATCCCAAAAACCTCTTCATCACTTAGATGATCAACCTCAACTAATTTTTTCTCATAAACTGAATATATAGCACCACGGACAGGTTTCATACTTAAAATCTCTGCAGCTCTTCGGTATATCTCCACCTGGAACCGGTAAGATTTTTTCATAACAAGCTCTTCAGCTGAAACGAACTCACTCTTATAATCAATAACCATCCAGGAACCATCAGACAAGCGGGCAAGCAGGTCAATCCTTCCGGTCAAAGCAACGCCGCCAATCGTAACTGTGAATGCACGCTCCCTCTCAATATTCAGGAGATTAGTAAGTTGAGGAAGACTTGTAAATTCTTCATTTACTGTATACAATATACTCTGCAAAGTTTCATCTTCAATTCCGAATTCACATATAACAAGTTCAGGATCTCTTCCTCTCAGGACCTCGTGAACAGCAGATCCAAAAACTGACCCTCCCCCTTCCTGATTATGATCCTTTTGGGATACCGGAAGGTTGAGCATTTCAGATACTCTGGTAACCATTAAGGGTGATCCACCGGGAGTTGAGCCATTCAGAATCCTGCGTGTAAATCTTCCTGAGCAATCATAGAGTTCAGCAGGAATTGAAAAAGGAGCATCTTTTGATTCACGGTCAGTATCAGAAGGAACTGGTGTGTATATCTGAACCAGCACTTCATTACCGTCTTCAGCTTGAAGATGTATCATTCCCTCCTCTATTGCATTCCCGGTAATTCCAACCGTTGAAATGATCCAGTCAAGCCGGGTATTATGCAATCCGTCTGGCAGTGTATCACCCACCTCCCCACTCATTATCAGGTGATCAGCAGAGCGGGTCAGGGCCACATAGAGAAGACGTCGTTTCTCTGCGAGGAGCCTTTCATCCAGTCCTTTTTTTAGGAGCAGATACACCGGTGTTTTCCGTGACTCAAAATTATCTTCCGGATCAGGAAGAACCACACCCATTAGATCATGATTACTGTCCATGAGGATAGGATCCAGGGTAAGATTAGGTTTTGCTGCCATTTCAGGAACGCAGACGATAGGAAATTCCAGACCTTTTGCAGCATGAATAGTCATGAGTGTGACCGCATTCATATCAGGGTCATCGATCATCGCTTCTCCTTCCTCTTCCTCGCGATCAAGGGCATCATGAAGATCGTATACCAGGTCGGAAAGTTGGTACATTCCACTGTCTTCCCGGTTCCTGACAATTGTCAGCAGTTTGTCAATATTTGAGAGAATCTGATCACTTTCAATAAGTCCGCCATATACTGCCAGAACACCAGACTCATCAAGAACTGACTGAATTAAAGGAACAAGACGAATCCGACCGACTCGCCTGTGCCACCTGGAGAGAAGTGTATAAACCCGTTCAGATTCCGGATAATCTAAACCTGAATGCTTAAGTTTTTCAATAAATGAACTTCCCGGGATTCGCGAGATCCGAAGAATTTCAAGATCAGAAAGACCGAAATAGGGAGATCTAAGAAGCCCTACCAGATGAACATCATCATACGGCCGGGAGAGAACGCTGAGCAGACTGACCAAATCAAGGATTTCCTGCCGTTTATAAAAACCCGACCCTTTATGCACATAATATGGAATATTGCGTATGGCTAGTGAATGAATATATAATCCCAGATGAGTTCGTCGTTCAAGGAGAATAGCAATATCTTTATAGGTGGCAGGCCGGGTATTAAATGTCCGGTTTCCTCTGTCATCACGAGGACCTTCATCATATACTTCCGTTCTATTTCTAATCAGCTCTTCTATCTTATCTGCAACCGCCTCATGTTCAGTAATTCCGGTATCTTTTTGAATAAGCATCAGGGATACCGACCCGGTATGGTCTTCCCGTTCATCACTTACTTTAATGGCATCGTACGTGAACTCCCAGGGGTTTTCAGCAGTGCGAAATAATCGAGAAAAAAGAATATTTACAAAAGTAACTACAGCAGGAGAACTTCTGAAACATACATCCAGCGGAATATTTCTTCCGGCACAGGGACCTGTTATAAGATCCTGAGCATCACGAAACCGTGTGACATCAGCATCACGGAAGAGGTAAATAGACTGTTTCGGATCCCCAACGATGAATAAACTTTGCATATCCGGCGATGGTTCACCAATAATTGTAGTTACAATCTCAAACTGTGCAGGATCTGTATCCTGAAATTCATCAATGAGGATGTACTTATACCGGTTCGTATAGTATGATGCAACCAGATCGCGCTTTGTTCGAAAAAGATGGCGTGTAAATCTTATTAGATCAGTGAAATCCTTTCCACCCGCTTCTGATTTCTTCTGCTCAATTATGGCACAAAACCGCTTAAATGTTTCCATCAGGTTCTGAAGAAACCGGATAGTCATACCATTAAACGGATCATCAGGGATGAATTTCATCCTGGCAATATCATTAGTAACTTTGAGAGTTTCGGACAGAATATTAGATGTTTCGGTAATTTCTTCTAATATCTCTTCAGTCCAGAATTTAGCCGAGCCGCCTCCTCTCCTTTTTATCTTTAGAAAAGAGTCAGATGCATCAAAGAATTCATCAGCAATACATGTGTTGAGCATGACCTCAAGATGTGGCTTGATATTTTGAAAATATATCATCGCCTTATCATTGGCTGGAATATCCATATCAGCAAAAGCAAGCATCGATGTAATAAGGCTCAAAAATTTTTCATTCCTGATTTTTCTGACTTCAGCGTTTCGGAATGACATAATCTCCTCCTGCCATCGGGAAATTATATAGTCCTGATCAGAATTAAGCCTGCTAAAGAACTGATCTGCCTCTTCGCTGTGGAAATAGAGGTATCGGATCATCTTCTCAAGATTGTGGGAACCTATAAGAGAGAGCACCCTGACAAGAGCATGCTTATCTTCTCCATCTACCGGGGTTTGGATAAGCTCCTGAAATGATAAGGCAAGTATCCGGGAGATTTCCTGGTTGTCAAGAACCTTAAAGGAAGGTTCAAGCCCTGCTTCAAAAGCAAATTCCCTAAGAACACTGGCACAGAATGAATGAAACGTCTGAACCGGTGCGATGAGAAACTCAAGTCTGGACCGTTCCCAAAAATCCCCTTCCTTCTTCGCAAGTTCTGTGCGAATCCTCTCTTTCATCTCTGCTGCAGCTTTCTCTGTAAAAGTCAGGGCAAGAATATTCAAAACCGATACCCGATCCCGGCCCTGAGTCTGCCCTTCTCCAAAAGTTTCAAGGAGATTGAGGTACTTATTCACAAGAACGTATGTCTTTCCAGTTCCTGCCCCTGCAGATACCACAAGTGAGGTTTTATGATTGGTTATTGCTTCCTGTTGCCGTAGAGTTCCGGTCATTTATTCACCTCTTTCATCAGATGATTCATCTACCCGGAACCGGTCTATCCGACAAATACCAGAGTAGGGACAATATGTAGAATTTAGGCACTTTTCATTTGTAACATGAAATATACCGCGTCTGATATTTGCTATATACTGCTGTGCTGCAGTAACAGATCCTTTCGTAACTTCCCGGAAATCGGGAGTTCCTTTTGCTCGCGTAGATACTCCTGCCTCCTGTTTCTTATCAGGATTGAGGAGTGGCCAGGATTGTTTGATTTTTCTGCTGATCTCAAGATATGACCCCCCTATTCCGATCTTTGGTTTATCAGCACCTTCATACATCTTTTCAAGAGCTAAAAGATAGAGCGGAAGTTGTAAAGATTTCCCTTCAATAATTCGTTTCCCATTCGGGTAAGTACTCCCAGTTTTATAATCGATGATTGCAAACTGACCATCAGATGTGGTATCGATCCGGTCGATATACCCCTGTATCCTGACCGGTTCCCCTTCATCAGATTCAAGGACTACATAATTAGCTTTCTTATCAGAATTTCCCTGATCAGAACCGATCTCGAATTCAAATTTTTCAGGTCGAAGTAATACCTCCCGGTCTGCTTCATGAAGTAAAAATCGCTCATATAAACCGGAGTGCCCATCAGATCCAAGAAGAGATGCTATAGTTGCATGCCATACCGGACTTTGGTATCGGTATCTCGCGTTTATTTCAGATCCAATACTAGTAATAAGATCTACGGCCTCTTCAAGATCCTGGTTTGTAACCCGCCTTGGACCTTGTGCACACCACCGGGTAAAAAATTCATATAATGTTTCATGAATAAGAGTTCCTTTTTGCGCAGGGGAAAGTGTCGGATCAACTTCAGGGAGTGGATTTACTCTGACTACCCGCTCAAGGAAAAACCGAAACGGACAGTGTGCATAGGTCTCAAGCTGAGTAGGGGACCAGACTCTGTCCGGACCAAACATTCGTGAATCTGATAACCAGGTTGTAACATCATCATCCTGCGAAAGAATTGCATCATAAATAGTATCCGGAGTCCCGGTCCGGAACCAGTCTTCTATAAGAATTCGTCTGGCTACTGACCCATATGTCTGGTCTGATGAAAGCCAGGTAAGTGTGTCAACCGGACAGTAACCATCTGATCCCCCTCCTCCACTTCTTCGAATACTCTTCCCTGCCCTGATTGCAGCCCGTCTTTGCGAATGAACAATTTCTCTTCCCCATTGAAGAGAGTTTTTTACCCATTTTACCTGCTCAAAAAACGATGAGGTCAGAATTGTCCGCTCACCCCTAGTCTTTGAAGCAGAAAGCCAGACTTTTCTTCCGGCTGATAAGGCAGATATGAAATAATATTGTTCCCCCCTGATTACCTCATCGAGACCGCGACTACCAAGTTGTTCTGATTCAGGAGATGTCAGAAGTGGAATCCGCGTTGAGGGATAAGGAATATCACCTTCAACCAAACCACCAATAAACAGGCAGGAGTATTCCATTCCAACTGTCTGACGCAGCCCCATAATCCGGACACCGCCGAGATCCTGAGTCAGATTCACCGGTTCTTCAAGGAGAAAAATAAGAAATCTTTGATACTGAGAGAGACTGAAGATATCTTTGCCGGAGTAAAGAGATGATAGCCGGCTTAGACACCCCTGAAATTGTTGATATGCCAGAAATTCTCTGGTTTGTAGTATATCATCATGATTCGCTCTCTTGGTTATATACTCAGCTCGCATCCATCGCATGCAGAGCTTTCTGAAAATAGTTGCATAACGGGAAGGGGTGAGATTGCCAGTGAACTGATTAAAATCTTTCTGAATTTCAGTTATCCAGCTAAGGACAGCATCAACATCATCATCAGTTATATCAGATCTCCCTGGGTGAGAATGCTTTACATTTTCAAAGTGATCTTTAAAATTAAGGAGTTGTTCATCCCAGGAATATCCACTATCAATCCCTGCAGCTCGTACGACCTTATCAAACATAGCAACAGATATTGAAGGAAGATTTGCCTGCCTGATATTGAAATACGGACTACTCATCAGGTTTAGTACAGACTCCCGCGGGTATACATCCAGGACAAGAGAGGGAAAGAGAAGCAGAAAACCAATGATCGGTTCACGGATAAGAGGCTCTCCGACATGTGCGTAAGAGGGGACGCCAAAGTCATCTAGGACCCCTTGAAGCTGAGATAATATGATTGAAATATTTGGAAACGAAATGGCAATTTCTTCAAGGGGGGTTCCTTCTTCAACAAGGTTGTGAATCTCTTCAGCAATAGACTCAAGTTCTTCTGTAGTAGAAGAAAATACCCGGGTTAATACATGTTCATCAGTATTATTATCCGGAGTGGTGGTGAAAATATCAGATCGTGAGTCAAACTCTTTTGTAGGTTCAATCAAGACCAATTCCTCTGGCCTTAACCAGTCAGGTGAGAAGAAGATGTCAGAATCCTTCCCTGAAAGAAATTCATACCTGAATGTTTTTGCATGATTACGGATAGCAAAGATAAGATCTTTTTCACGGGGAAATATCTCATAAAGTCGATGAATCAGCACCCTTGAAAAAAGCTGTCCGTGCTTTGAGCTGATGTCTTGAATTGTCCATTTGACCAGAGCAGCTGAATCCAGAAGATGATATTTATCAAGTGTCTCCTCATATGATGCAAGAGCACGGGATATCTGCCGGCATTTTTCGGATGTGCTGACAAGCGGGTGCGAAGCAAAATCAATGGAACGCTGTGAAATAATAGATCTTAACGCATAAAGGTCTTTTAGGGTACCTGATGAAGGATTCCCCTGGTTGAAAAAGAATGGAATATCTGTTTTTATCTGATCAAGAATATTGGTAAGGATAAGCAGAGCCTGAGTATCATTGATGATCCGGGTTTTATTGCCATAGGTATCGTGGTATGTTCTGCAGAAATCCGTGAGAGTAGTAATCTGATCAGGATTATGGGGAATATTTTTCTGAATCAGGTTTTTTTTGTAATGGTTTGCAAGTAATATGGTTGGAAAGATGAATATATCATTATCAGATAGCGAGGTGTTGAGGTCAGGAGAGAAAATAATGTCACTAGGAATATAGATATCTTCAAGTGTTTTTTGTTTTTCCATGAGATGCACCAGTATATGAATGAATTATTGGAATGCAGGTATCAATATGATCTAATCCATGATATTAGGATTGAGTTCGGCGGGAGTTACATGACCTACATTATAGGAAACGAGTTTAAACATATCAATAAAAGAAATTATTTACCGGTCATTAATGATATATATACCTTCAAAAAAAATGAGGAGATGACTCCAGGCACCAATATTTCAGATATCAATCGGTTTTTCAAGAAGTAGCGTGTAGGAAAACCGATTCCCAAAGAACCCTTTTTCGATAAAACCGTGATCTCCAGTCAGTTTGAGAACTGCACTGCGGGTCTGGAAATGGGGATCACGGATAGTCTCTTCAACAAGCAGGATTCCCCCCGGTTTCATCGCATTGAAAATGTCTTTCATTGCCATTTCCCGGCCCGGGATTTCTCCAATCACCGTTATCATCACAGCACGGTCATAATGATTAAACGGTAGTTGTTTCTCTCCAATTCCTCCATGTATGTAATTTATGTTAGAAATGTTCTCTTTTTTTGCACGCATCCGCACATCATCAAGCATTCCTTCCTGAATATCCATTGCAGTAACGATTCCATTATCTGGTCCGATAATTTTTGCGATTGGGATAGAAAGACGTCCGGGACCACACCCTGCATCCAGAACATTCATCCCGGGTGCAATATCCAGAAGTTCTATCGTTTTTCGAGTACGCCCACTCATCCTTTTAAAACCTGGGGGATCTAATAGCCATTTCATCCACACCGGACACGGAAGCGTGTATCTTTGTGATCCCAGGCGCCATACAACAGTAATGATTACAAGAAGAACGATGAGAATAAAAAACAAATATAGAACGATAATCATCAGATATTATGCTAAGATGTATGGTAATAAAATGTTGTATTATCTGCATTCGGGTTATCAGAGTGACTATCTAATTTGAATAGTTATTAAATTCTTCATGGAACTCTGAATATACTCTATTTTAACCAGCAAATGTGAAAAAAACATACACAATATAACCTGTGAAATGCTGGCCTCCCTGAAATCTTCAATTTTGTAGATGATTTCTTCTTTATCTAATGAGTCCTACAGAGTGGACAAATCATTAAGGTTTAACCACTGGAACTGACCCTTCAGACATCATCCACAAGTCTTATACACAAACCCAGGTCCACTCTCCAGATTTTAAGCATCAAGACATGAAAAAGAAGGATCAAAAAAGGTCTCCTTCCCTTCAAGATACGTAGCAACAACCCTGACCTGATTGATTTCGTTCAAGGGAACTGTGAAGAGATCCTGATCAAGTACGATCACATCGGCCAATTTTCCGGGGGTAAGCGAGCCGGTCTGGTTCTCCATAAAATTTGTGTACGCTCCCCAGTACGTAGCAGATTCGAGGGCTGTCTTCAGGTCTATCAACTCCTGCGGCTGGTATGGAATAGTTACAATCGAATCAGGAGGCAGGGGAAGCCGGGTCACTGCAGTTCTTATCCCATCAAGTGGATTGAAAGTCAGGTAATCGGTTCCCACCGGATAGTCAGTACCAAAGGAGACTATTGCCCCGCTCTCAAGAATTGATCTCAAAGAATACATCCGGTTTGCACGCTCGCTGCCCAGGTATGGCGATGAGACATTCTCAAAGTTCGCGTCATAATAGAACCAGTTCGGTTGTAATGCTGCAATAATCCTGTTAGCATTGAGCCTGGGAATATCTGTCTCGTTAATGAGTTGAATATGAGAGATCTTATGTCGGGAATCCCTTTCACCATTTATTTCCCTGGCATTTTCATATGCATCCAAGCTCATTCTGACCGCACTGTCACCGATGGCATGGATATCAATCTGGAATCCAAGCCGGTCCAGATCTGCAATCATCTGCGTAAAAGTCTCAGGATCCCAATTGATGGTTCCATTCGATTCCGGCTGATCTGCATACGGATCGAGTAGATACCCAGTATGTCCTTCTATCACTCCGTCAAGGAATAATTTACCGGTCTGAATCCTGAATAATCCTGATGAATCAGAATAGCTGGGTACAGACTGCACTGGTACAAAACGGACAGAATCTCCATGTAGGGCAGCAGGTAGATCATCACCGTACTCTGCTCCGGTCTCAAAAAGCGGATCAGCCAGGTCACTTGCTGCAACCATTGCCGGGATCTCTGCCTCTCCAAGCTCAGGGATAGCGACGATCTCACCAAAGATTCTAACAGGAAGAGCGCCTTCTTCTTCGAGTTCAGAAAAAGCCTCAATTATATCGGGAGTTACTGCTGCATCATCAGCAGTTGTTATCCCATAGGAGGAGGCTCGTGGGAGCAGAGTCATAAGCACTTCTTTGAATTGTGCAGAGGTTAGGGGAGGAACCTTATCGATAACAAGATTAGCAGCAGACATCTCATGAAGAACTCCGGTCGGATTCCCTTCTTCATCCCGGTCAATCTTGCCGCCCTTCGGATCAGGAGTTGAGTGATCAATCCCGGCGATGGCAAGTGCCGGTGTATTCACCCAGATAGAATGACCATCAAATGATGTGAGAATGACAGGTTTATCAAGGATCACCTGATCAATCATGCTTTTGTCAGGACCGGATTTCTGAAATAAGAAGTAGTTCCATCCAAATCCTCTGATAACCGGCATTTGCGGATGGTCTGCCGCATATTGTTGTAGGGTATCCTGAATTTCAGGTACAGAAGTGCAGTTTATAAGGTCCACCCCTGCCATCAGCTGGGCAGCGAGTCCGAGGTGAATGTGAGTGTCTATGAAACCGGGAAGTACCATCTTTCCCGAAAGATTATAGACCGTTGTTTGAGGTCCGATATACTGCTCAATGCCAGAAATAGAGTCTAAGGCCAGGATGGAATTTCCTTTCAGGGCAATAGCTTCCTGAGGGGTCTGCTCCCAGTCTGTACCAGGTTCTACAGTATAAATTGATCCGTTCAAAAGGACCGTATCAGCATAATCCTCCTCTGCAAAGGCTATACCCTGAAAGGACAGAAGAATGAAGAAACAGAGGAAAATAGTATACAACCGGAGACGATGATTAGGCATAGACTGTATTCATTTATATTCAGATATAATACCTCCGAAATGATGAAAGTCAAAGAACATTCAGGATACAGGCAGTTTCAGCAAAATCATTACCAGAGGCACTATGGAAGTAATAAAAACGTTGATGATACCGGAGTATCAGGTTTCCGTATATGAAAATGCGTAGCATTTTCATGATAAATTAATAATAAAAACGATAATGCGAGGGAAGGGATTCGAACCCTTGAATTCCTGCGAAACCGGATCTTAAGTCCGGCCCATTTGGCCTGGCTTTGGTACCCTCGCTCTCGGTGTATCTGCAACCACTATAATAAGCGATGTGATTCAGCGCTACCCTGACTTCACTCAGATAATAGCTCCTCCTATTATTCTCCTTGAAAGTATATAAGTTCCCGTTAGATATGCCCTTATTTTTACTCTCCTACCCTTCGATTATTGCAAATCGAGCAGGTAGTATCATCCATGCACGCTCATGTCAATCACCCTCCTCCCCGAAGATACTATATATCCTGTATCTGCCACCTTGAGAAGACGGATGCAACTGAAAGGATGGATCGAACTCGATAAAAAACCTCTCACTCCAGAGGAAATTTCTGCAATCCTTACTGAAAGGCCTTGCGATATTTCACGGTTTGGTGGAGAATTCTATCTTGAGTGGAACAAGTGCTGCGCCAGGGATTATATGGGAATAATACCGGGTAAATGTCCGGCTGGCACTATCTGGTGTAACGGGGCACCGGCAGGATCCATTATTCCTACGAGCAGATCTTCAGATCTGGAATCAGCTATTGTTGAAGCAGTAAGAATCCGGGCAAGTGACGGAGTATGTGCACTATCAGGCGGTGTTGACTCAGCGCTCGTTGCTGCTCTTTCAGGCCTTCCCTGTATTGCAGTGGGACTGCCTGATTCTCATGACCTAAACCGGGCAAATACAGTGGCACGTGAACTAGACCTGCCATTAACTATTCGGTCAATCTCTCGCAGTGAGATAAAAGACACACTACCGCTCATTATCTCACTTCTAGTAGATCCCTCACCGGTAGATCTGGCCATTGCAACAACTCTGTTTTTTGTTGCAGAGGCTGCCCATGATTCAGGATATCAGAGAATTCTGACAGGACAGGGGGCGGACGAGGTCTTTGGCGGATACTCCCGGTATCTAAACCAGACTTCAGAGGAACTTACCGCAACATTTGCAGCTGATTTTGCTTCCCTTGCCAGGCAGGGGTACCGGGATCAGACAATAGCCGGATACCACGATACCTGGCTCTCAATGCCCTACTTAGACATTCGCGTTGTATGCGCTGCAGCGGACATCCCACCCGAAGACCGGGTAAAAGATGGGATTCGAAAAAGACCGCTCCGCGAAGTAGCAGCCAGATATCTCAATAAAGAGACAGCAAACTATGAAAAAAAGGCGATGCAGTACGGGACAGGTATCTGGAAAGAAATAAAACGTCTTGCGAGGCAGAACGGTTATCATAATTCTGTTTCAGATTACATGCACACGATAAGGAGGGTATAATTTCAATGGTTGAATCAGAAGATGTCAGAAAAATCGCACGACTTGCTGACATCGGTATCGATGAGAACGAACTAACCGAATTTACAGATCAGTGCTCGCGTATCCTCACTTACTTTGAGATGCTCGATGCACTTCCAGCAGGATCTGGAATTGACCGTGGCCTGATTAATGTCTTTAGAGAAGACGAAATCACCCCTTCACTCAGTCAGGAAGAATCTCTGCAAAATGCAGCGTCGACTGAAAACGGGTACTTTAAAGCTCCGAGGGTGATGTAAGGTGGCAAAAACCCTGAAATATTCCTGCACAGATTCAATAAATGCGTTTATTACCACTGTTTCAGAAACCCTGTATGAAGACGGCCCATTATCCGGAGTTACCATCGGAGTAAAAGACAATATCTCAACAAAAGGGATAGAAACAACGTGTGGATCTCATATTCTTAAAGGATATATTCCCCCATACGATGCCCATGTTATCACCCTCCTCAAGGCATCAGGAGCGGCTATTGTTGGAAAAACTAATATGGATGAGTTCGGGATGGGAACAACAACCGAAAACAGTTCCTATGGCCCGACCTTAAACCCACACGATACCGGTCGCGTTCCCGGAGGATCATCAGGAGGATCCGCTGCAGCAGTTGCAGCAAAATTATGTGATATGTCAATAGGATCCGATACCGGAGGGTCTATCAGGTGTCCGGCTGCGTTTTGTGGAATTGTCGGACTCAAACCCACTTATAGCAGAGTATCCAGATTCGGTCTTGTTGCGTATGCAAATTCTCTGGAGCAGATCGGCCCGATGGCACCGGATGTGATGGGAGTATCTCGCCTCTTCTCAGTTCTTGCAGGATATGACTCCCGTGACTCAACATCAGTTGACCGGCCATATACCCACACCCCCGATCCTTCAATAGATGGACTTCGTATTGGTCTTCCTTCAGAATTTTTTGGCGAAGGAGTGGATCCGACTGTAGCAGAGAGAGTAAAAGAAGCAGTCGGAGTGCTTGAATCAGCAGGTGCTACTGCAGTCCCCTGCACGATGCCTTCCATGAGCCATGCCCTTGCTGCCTACTATGTCATCTGCACCAGTGAAGCATCATCAAACCTGGCACGATTTGATGGTATCAGATATGGTCCAGGCGGAGATTTAAGAAAGAGCTGGCATGAAGAGTTCTCTGATCGCAGAAAAGAGTTATTTGGGAAAGAAGTCAGGCGTCGTATCATCCTTGGAACCTTCTCACTTGCTGCAGGATATTATGGTAGGTATTATCATAAGGCACAGACCGCACGACAGATGGTCAGGGATGATTTTACCCGGCTGTTTCAGGATGTGGATCTTATTGCAGGGCCTACTATGCCAACTATCGCATTCAAACTTGCCGAAAAATCAGATCCCCTTCAGATGTATCTCTCAGATATATTGACCGTACCGGCAAACCTTGCAGGAGTCCCGGCAATATCAGTTCCATGTGGAAAGGTAGACGGAATGCCTGTCGGTCTGCAGCTCATAGGTCGTCACTTTGAGGATGAAAAAGTAATAGATGCTGCATTTGCCTATGAACAGGAGGCGAACTGATGGAGCATGATGATGTCATCATCGGTCTTGAGATCCACTGTCAGCTCAATACAAAGTCTAAGTTATTCTGTGGCTGCTCAACTGATTTTCGTGAAGATGAACCAAATACACACACTTGCCCGGTCTGTCTCGGACTACCAGGAAGCATGCCAAAACTGAACAAAAAGGTTGTTGAGTATGCTATGCGGGTTGGAAAAGCGTTGAACTGCAATATTTTAGAGGAATGCGATTTTTCACGTAAGAATTACTTTTATCCTGACCTTGATAAGGCATACCAGATTACGCAGTATGACCGACCACTGGCTGAGTGGGGAAAACTTCTGATAGAAGGAGAGGACGGGGAAAAAGAGATCCGAATTACCCGTATTCATATCGAAGAAGACCCTGGACGATCTGTTCATATGGGCACAACAGATCGGGGGAAGTATACTCTTGTTGATTATAATCGAGCAGGAGTTCCCCTTATTGAAATCGTGACCGAACCAGATCTTCGCTCGCCTAAAGAAGCACGGCGGTTCCTGAACAAACTTCGTGCCACCCTGGAATACCTGAACGTATTTGATAGTGAGAAAGAAGGATCGCTCAGGGTAGATGCCAACATCTCGATTAAAGGCTCAGGCAGAGTTGAAGTTAAAAATATCTCATCTTATAAGGGGGTGGAGAAAGCACTCAACTTTGAGATTACCAGGCAGAAAAATGTTATCCGGCGTGGTCAGACTGTTGCCCGTGAAACCCGGCACTTTGTGGAGGCTCGCGGAGTTACAACGTCTTCACGAAGCAAAGAGGAAGAGAATGATTACCGGTACTTCCCAGAACCTGATCTCCTCCCGATGAGAGTGCGTGACTGGATTGATAGCATTGTTTTACCCGAGCTCCCTGATGCACGACGTGAACGATTCATGAACCAGTACGGATGTTCGCTGGAACATGCACGGACTTTAACCGGTGGGCTGAAACTCGCTGAGTTTTATGAAGCGGTCGCTCCTGTGGACCCATCACTTGCTGCCACATGGACTGCAGACTATCTGCTTGGTGAACTTAATTACCGTGACTTTTCAATTGATGCAATGCCGGTATCACACTTTACAGAACTTATTTCACTAGTAAAGGCTGAAACCATCACAGATAAAAGTGCTGTTGAAGTTCTTCGGGCAATACTTGACCAGATAAAAGAAGGTGCACCTTTGGAGATGCCATCTGCAGTGGTCAGCAGACTTGGCCTTGCAAAAACTGCAGGCGATGAAATTGCGCAGATGGTCAGGGCAGTCATTGCAGAAAACCCACAACCAGTTGCAGATTATCATGCAGGTAAAGGGCCGGCTCTGAACTTTCTTGTGGGTCAGGTAATGAAAAAATGCAGAGGCAGGGCTGATCCAGGCCATCTGAATGCACTGCTCCACGAAGAATTAAGCCGGGTGGCCGGTGAAGCGTAAGGCAAAATTGCCAGGGATCCTCTCATGCATCTGATCATAGCAGAAAAGAACATCGCTGCAAACCGTATCGCCCAGATACTTGCAGGACCAGAAAAAATCTCCCAGAAAAAGGAGAGCGGGGTAAGTCAGTATCAATTTGGTGATACTGCAACAATCGGGCTTCGAGGCCACGTTGTTGAGATAGATTTTGTTGAGGGGTATAGTAACTGGCGCTCTGAAACGCACCCGCCACGGTCGCTCATCGATGCCGGAGTTCTAAAAAGACCCACTGAACCGGCTATCGTTAAACTCGTTCAAAAACTATCCAAAAAGGCGACCCGCGTCACCATAGCCACTGATTTTGATACCGAAGGAGAACTCATCGGCAAAGAAGCCTATGAACTTGTCAGAGCAGTAAACCAGAGAGTTCCTGTTGACCGGGCACGTTTCTCCGCTATCACACCAGAGGAGATTAATCGGGCCTTTTCAAGCGCTTCTGAACTCGATTTTGATCTAGCAGCAGCCGGAGAAGCCAGGCAGATTGTTGATCTCATCTGGGGGGCTTCTCTAACCCGTTTTATCAGTCTGGCAGCTCGCCGGGGGGGGGCAAATATTCTATCTGTTGGCAGGGTACAAAGCCCCACGCTTGCGATGATTGTTGACCGGGAAAAAGAGATTGAAGCCTTTGTTCCTGAACCATACTGGGAACTGGCACTTGATTCCGGGAAAGATGAGGATACCTTTACTGCCCGTCACGTTCATGGAAAATTTACTGATAAAACAGAGGCGCAAGCAGCATATGCGGCTACCAAAAAGCCACTAACAGTCATTGATATCAAAGAAGGGACCCGCACTGATAAAGCACCAACTCCTTTTGATACTACTCAGTTCATCGTTGCTGCATCACGACTGGGTCTTTCTGCTGCCAACGCGATGAGAATTGCTGAAGATCTGTATATGAACGGATACATCTCATACCCAAGAACTGACAATACCATCTATCCTCCCTCACTGAATTTGAATAGTATTCTTGATACACTTGAGAAGACTCAATTCAATAAAGATGTGGGTTGGGTCAGGAAAAACCGCCGTAAATCTCCGACACAAGGTAAAAAATCATCAACAGACCACCCACCTATCCATCCGGCTGGTGCTGCAACTCCTGAGCAATTGGGAGAGAACTGGAAAGTCTATGAGCTTATTGTTAGACGCTTCCTTGCAACCCTGTCACCTGATGCACAATGGCTGACCATGAAGATCAACCTGACTGCTGCAACTGAGGGGTATGCTGCAACCGGGAGCAGACTCAAAGAAGCAGGATGGCGGACAGTATACACCTATTCTGATGCGAAAGATACCATTCTCCCGGTTGTAAAACCAGGTGAACAACTTCCAATTCACGATGTTCGTCTTGAAGAGAAAGAGACACAACCACCACCGCGGTTTTCACAGAGCAAACTCATTCAGGTGATGGAAGAACTTGGTCTTGGAACAAAATCCACCAGACATGAAGTTATTGCAAAACTGATGAGCAGAAAGTACGTGGAGGGAAATCCGCTGCGGCCAACCCTTGTCGGAAGAGCGGTAACTGAATCACTCGAAAGTCATGCCTCTGAAATAACCCGGCCAGAGATGACCAGAACCCTTGAAGAGGCGATGGAAGATATCAAGGTTCAGAAACAGGCACGCGATGATGTGCTCTCTGATTCACGCCAGATGCTTCAAAAGGTTTTTGATGAGTTAGAACCCAACTACGAAGTCATCGGCAGGGAAATCATGGACCAGACCGATGAGGAACTGACCATTGGTCCATGCCCGATCTGCGGTAAAGATCTGAGGATTAGACGAAAAGGAGTTTCACAGTTTATCGGATGCACCGGTTATCCTGACTGTACATTCAATATCAGTCTTCCTGGGTCTATGTGGGGAGGAGCAGTCAGAACAAAAGCGATCTGTGAAATTCATACGCTTAACCATGTGAGTCTTATTTCAAAGGGTGCCCGGCCCTGGGAGATGGGATGTCCCCTATGTCAGCTGATTAACCAGCAAAAAGACATTTATGCGATGATCCCGTCAATGACTGATGAAATTACGCAGAAACTTATCAGTAAAAACATTTTCTCAGCCTTTGAACTTGGGAAGATGGATCCGGCATTGCTTGTTTCAAAGATTGAAATTCCAAAGAAGACTGCTGAAACGCTGATTCGTGATACCACCGATGTTCTTGCAATCTTAAAGCAGCGGTCAGAATGCAAGAAATTCATGAAACAGTTTGTGCCA